>Ga0209017_10000793_pt1 | contig 28730 bp, 17 predicted proteins | sample YNPBryunderm2012_FD_185812 | JGI IMG/M metagenome (GOLD analysis project Ga0209017, IMG submission 185812) | Anoxygenic and chlorotrophic microbial mat microbial communities from Yellowstone National Park, USA - YNP Bryant MS undermat 2012... ...
GCGGGCCGCCGCCGTCGGGGCCGCCCAGCGCGACGAGTTCGACCACGTTGCCCGAGGCCACCACCAAGCGGTCGCCCCGTTGACTGAGCGCTAAGCGTCCGCCGGGACCGCCCGAGCTGCCGCCCCCAGCCCGCCAGGGACCAGCCGTGTCGCCGGGGCCGAGACGCGGGGTGGCGTCAGTGGGGTTGAACAGTTCGATCGCAAAGTCGTCATGGGCCACGGTCCAGAGACTGGGCCCCACCGCCAAAGCGACGATTGGACTGGAGGAGCCGGTCTCCACCGTCTGAAGCGTTCGAGCGGTTTGCCCATCGAGCAACAGCGCGCGGACCTTGCCTTGTTCGCTGCGGACCCCAACGGCCAATCGCGCGTCGTCGTGCGACCAGGCCAGGGCCGTGACCGCGCCGCCTAGGTCGTCCGACTCAGCTCGGGCGCGGCCGTTAGTGGCGTCGCGGAGCCGAACCCGGCGATCCTCCAACCCGCCGCCGGTGGCGAGATTCCGACCATTGCCCGAGAACGTCGCCGCCGTTGCGCCGCCGGAGTGGGGCGGTTCCAACACGACCTCCACACCCTGGGAGCTATTGGCCCCCTCGGGCGATTTCAGGCGGGTCGTGCCGTCGGGCTCGGCCAACACGACCAACCGGCCCGCCGGACCCAGCGCCAGGGGGAGGCCGTTTCGGTTGAGTTTGCCGAGGGCTTGGCCGTCGGCGGCACGATAGATCGCCAGGGAGGCCGAACCATCGTCGAGCAGGAAGGCGGCGTGGTCGGGGGCAAACCACACGGTTTGGACCAATCCGACGGGGTTGGGCGTGACCGCCAGCGCCTCAGCGGAACGGCTGGCATCAAACGCCAAGACCGAGCCGTCGGGCCCGGCCAGCCAGACCCAGGGAGCCGCGCCACCGCCGGGAGCCGCGCTCAAGGCCACCGCGACTGGACCAGCACCGACGCCGCGATAGGTTTGGATCTCCACCGGCTTGGCGGGATCGGCCAAACTCCAAACCCGCGCCACCCCGTCCCCGGCGATTCCCGCCAGGACGCGGCCGTTGGCCCCCAGCGCGATCCGCTGGAACGGCGCGCCTGGCGAGGAGGCGTAGCCGCCGGTCTGTTCCAGGTTGGGCAGCTTGTGGAACGACACAAAGCGGTCGTTGGTGGCGATCGCCACCAGGGGCGTGCCGTTGGCAGAGGCTAGGGCCACAACGGGCGCTTTAGATCGGCGGGCGTAGATCGCTTTGAGCGTCTTGCCGGTCGTCAGATCGAGCGCTGCGACCACGCCGCGGGCGTCGCCCACCACCACGGCAGAGGAGGCGACGGTGAGAACCTCGGCGTTGAGTTTGATTGACCAGGCGGGCTTGCCGTCGGCCACGTTCCAGACGTTGACCGCATCGCCGCCGATGGCGACGACCCGATCGCCTCCAGGGGCCAGGCCGACCGCCTTGACCACCGCGCCCTGGTTGAACATGTTGTTGGCGGCCAGAGGCTGGCCGTTGTCGGTTCTCCAGAGCCGCACCGTGCCATCGGCGGCTCCGGCGGCAGCTACCCGCCCGTCGGCCGAGACTGCCAAGGCGGTCGCCGGGGCGGTTAGGCCTTCCAAGCGTTTGGCGGCGGCTTGACCGTCCACGAACAGCAGCAGCGCTGTGGGTTGGTCGCTTCGCGTCAACGCCACCTTGCCGTCGGCGGATACGTCGAACAACGTGGTGGCGGCCGCCCCGGTGCCGCCGGCGTCGGCAATCGGCTCAACGAACCGGACGGGAACTTGGGCCAACCAGGTCAGCAGACCGTTTTCCAGCCCTAAATCGGCGTCGCCGGACAGGTCGCGGGCCTTGGCCAACGCAGTGCGGAAGCCGGCAAAATCGCCGGAACGCCAGGCGCTGGCGGCCCGATTCCAGGCTTGGCGGGTCAGCTGAGCTTCAAGATAGGCCCGGGTCTGATTGAGTTCGGATCGAACTCGACTCAAGACCGTTTCCGGGACCCCGGGTGGCGGAGTCGGTGTGGAGGACGTGGCTTGGGACGTGGCTTGCCGAGCCACCTCCAGCGCTTGGCGGGCCTGCTCCCGTTCCTCCACGGTGCCATTGAGTTCGTTTTCAAGCTGAGTGACGCGGGCCTTGGCCTCGTTGAGTTGTCCTCTCAAACTCGCGCCATTCCAGCCCAGCCAGACGGCGACCAGGGCGAAGACCGCCGCGACCGCCCCCAGAATCAGCGGCAGGCGTCCACCACCTGTTGGACTGGCCGAACGTCCGGCGGATCGGTTCATCAGTTCGGCGAGGGCCTGACGCTGGGAATCGACCTCCGACCCCGGCATAGTCAAACCCGTGGCAGCGGCCATCGCTGGGAATCCCTTGCCGCCGCGCGCGGTCTTCTGACCGGCGGTCGCCAGACGACCGGCTACCGCCGCGGACGACAACGCCGGGGTCACCCCGCGCGCCTCGGTGGACGTCGCCGGGCTGAGCCAATCGCGTAGTTGGTCCCAGCTTTCGATGAGGGCCTCATGGGCCAGGTCGATCCAGGTGAGGGTGGGGTCGTCCGGCTCGGTTCGAAGAGTGAGCAGACGTTCAGAAACCAATCGGTCCACGATCGCGCGGGCGCGGTCGGGTTCTTCGAAGGCGGCTTCCAGGTCGGCCCGCAAGCGGGGTCGGCGAGTGCGGCGTTGAGTGACCAGCATGAGGAAGACCCGGCGGACCAGATCGACCGCGTCGGGACCAAACTCTGGGTCCTGGGCGATCGACTCGACCACCTCGTCAGCGTGACCCGCCAAGGCGCCGGAGAGCCCACCCATTGTGTCGTAGTCGGCATGAGTGAACCGATTCGAGCCGCGAGCCACGGCCTGGCTCCAGAGCCGTTCCAGAGCGAAGGAAAGCAGAGGCAGGGGGGTCGAGGTCGAGCCGGGACTCAGGAGCCGCCCGGAGCCATTGGTTCCGTTGGCGAGTCCCCCCGCGTTGCGACCGTTGAGGGAGGGTGAGGAGCTGTCGAGCGACCCGGTGGCGACCTCGGCGGAGGAGCCGGCGATCCCCAACGCTGGATCGAGACCGGCGCGGGCGGCCAGGGAGGGGATGGCGACCTCTGAATCGGTCGAACCGGTCCCCGACTCCAGCGCGCCTGAGTGGCTTCGATTCCAACGCGAGAAGTCGGAGGGGTCCGAGGGTGACCCACCTCCCCAGCTTGCTTCCCCGCCGCCCCCGACGCGAACTGGAGCGCGGAGGACTGCCAGGGTGGGATCGGCCAGCAGGCGATCGACCAGACCCACGGCGTGTTCGGGGCGTCCGTCGTCGAGCGGGCCTTCAAATTCGTAGCCGTGACTCTCCGCCGGCTCGGTGATGATCGCCCGCAGTTCCTCCTGACCCGGCGGACGCAGGATATACGGGCGTTGCAAAAAGCCGCCCAGACCCGGCAACGTGGCCGCCGCCCCTAAAAACTCGCCCCGAAGCCCTAACACCACCCGCAAGGTCTCGGGATACTTCATCGCCGCCTCGCCCAAGGCGATCGCTAGAGCATCACGTCGAGCCAGATCACGCTCGAGGGTGAACATCTCCTCAAACTGGTCGAAAATGAGCAAAAGCGGACGGCCCACGTTGCAACTGGCCGTCAGCAGCTCGCGCAGCGGCGGCAGCCAGTCATTGTAGGCCGGCAGATCCTCCACCGAAGCAAGTTCCTGGTCATCGCCCAGCAGGCTAGCCATGAGAGTGCGGGCCGGATGCGCGCCGGGCTTGAGCGTGACCACCCGCCAATTGAACACACCGGCCAGACCACTGTGTCTGACGGTGTGGGCCAACCCAGCACGGAGCAGCGAGGACTTGCCGACTCCCGGATCCCCCGAAACCGCCAGCACCGGCTCGTTCTCCAGGATCGCCAGCAATTCGGCGGTTTCGGCGTCGCGGCCCTGAAACTCGGCCGCGTCCCGCTCGCCAAAGCTGGCCAGGCCCCGATACGGCGAATCGAACAGGTAGAGACCCCGCGGCGAGACATCCCGCAGCACGCCTGGACGGATCCAAAGCTCTAAAAGCGCCCAGGTTAGATCGTTCTCGGACAGCACCTCGCGGTTGAGGGCCTCCTCGTAGGGCAACCCGTTGGCAACGGCGCGGTAGAACTCGACGGCCATTTCGACGCTGGAGACCCCCGGGAGCGGACAGGAGGCTTGAACAACGGCCGCGAGGTCGCCGCCTCGGGGGTCCAGCAGCAACTGGGCGAATCCGGCGAACTGGCCCGGTTCCTGTTCAAGGTTCGTTTCGACGAATTGGAGGAACGCCAAATCGACCTGGCCCTCGCGGCACCATTCGGCCAATTCGCCCCCGGAGAGGGCCACCCGCTCCTCCTGGGGGTCGCACAGGATGATGTAGTCTCGTTCGCCATGCACGAGCAGGTGAACCACGTCGAAGCCGCCCTCGACGATCGCCCGTTGCAGACCGTTGCGGTCGGCTTTGCACAGAGGTTGGAACGGCTCGGGCGTCCAATTCTCCACCGGCTGATCGGTCACTGACGCCAAGGGGACCGCTCCCTCGGCACCCACGAAGAAGACCTCATAGCGGCCTTCCGTCTGATACAACGCCGCGGCTAAATCCCCCATCAGGTCCAGAAGTGCCGGCGCGGACACCTCGGGATGGGGAGGAATCGACTCGGCCACCGCCACCAAGATCCGAATCGGTTCGCCGCGGATCACCTTCTCCAACACCCGCGAGGTCTTGGGGGTGCAGCGTCCCACGATCCGAATAATTTGCGTGGGGGGGTCGCCCGGATTGGGCCTCAAGAGGTAAGCGTCCCGGCCCGGATCGCACAACAACCCAAACGGCAAATCCCGCGCCGGCTCGTAAGGAGCGTCCACCAGTAGCCGCAATAGACGGTGTTGACGCCCCACCTGATTCAGTACCTCGGCCCACTTTCGACTGTTACGCGACCGGCCCAACAACGCCCGGTGTAGCTCCCGGCCCGCCTCGCGGGCTTTGTCCGGCGTCACCAGGCTTGCCCCCCGCGCCAGTTGATCCAGCGTGGTCCCCTCGCTCAACAAGCCCGACGCCAGGCGATCTCCGGCACTCTCACCCAGATCCTCGGTGAACAACTCCACGCGGGTCTCATCGCCGTATTTTCCAATCGCCAAACGAACATGATACGGTTGATTCATCGGCCAACGCCCTCGTCTCGGTGTGGTCGGAACGACTCCCGGACCCGCTCGGAACCGACCCCCCTGGGGAAATCGCTTCTCAGTCCACGCCCGACATCCCCGACCCCCTCGCTCGCAAAGCGCCGGCCCACCCCGCACGGGGAAGCCAACTCGCCGTCGGATTCACCTCGCCCACGCGGCATGGCGCCCGCGACGGCTCACCAACGGACATGGGGGCGCTGTCGGGCGCGCCTCGTCGTCAAACTAAGCATAGTTCCGTATTCCGAAACCGACCTTACCCGACCCTCCCCTTTTTCCTGACCCTCGCAATCCCACTTTTTCCTCTGATCATCCCTATTTGAGGTAAGATTTTTTCGCTTCACTATTCAATTTCTCAATTTTCGCAACAACCCATTCTCCTCGCCCGATTATGCTAGCCGGCGCGCGGGCATCTTGGCCTCCCTCCTCGCGCCAACCGCCGCGTTGGGTCGCCCGACCCGAGACTTGATCGCAGGTTGTCCAGATCTTATGGTAACACCATTGAACGATTGCCAAACATTTAGCCAACTTGGCGGTCGGTGTGAGCGACCGACGGAAGGACAAGAAACGATGACCGCAAGCCAAGCAACTGGCACGGATCGGTGGACTGCTCCTCGACTCGACCTCCTAGGAGGTTGGATCCTTCTGGTGGCGTTGGGAGTCGGGGGCGTTCCGGAACCGTCCCAGGGTGGCGACGAGGTGACGCTCAACGCCCGCCCCGCGCCCGATTATCTCACCCAAATCAAGCCGCTGTTGACCGAGCGATGCGTTTCCTGTCACGGAGCGCTCCAGGCCAAGGCTGGGTTGCGGTTGGACGCGGCCCCCCTGATTCGCCGGGGAGGCGACGCGGGACCGATCGTCGAGCTGGGGCACGCTGACGAAAGCCTGCTCATCGACCGTGTCACCTCAACCGACTCCGACCGCATGCCTCCCGAAGGCCAACCGCTCTCCCCCGACCAGATCGACACCTTGAAGCGCTGGATTGACGCCGGCGCGATCATGCCGGAGACCGAGGCGATCCCCCCGCCTCCTTCGCGGCACTGGTCCTTCCTACCGCCTCGCAAGGTCGATCTGCCTCAACTCGATCCCGCAGACAAAGCGGCTCATCCCATCGACGCCCTGCTGGAGGTCAAACGACGCGCCGAGGGGGTCTCCGCCGTCGGCCTGGCCGATCGCCGGACCTTGATCCGCCGCGTCACCCTCGACCTGACCGGCCTAGCTCCCACTCCCGAGGAGGTCGCCGCCTTCCTCAACGACCCCAACGACGACGAGACCGCCTGGAACCACCTAGTCGATCGTCTCCTCGCCTCACCCCGCTTTGGCGAACGCTGGGCCCGTCATTGGATGGATGTCTGGCGCTATTCCGATTGGGCGGGTTACGGCATGGAGATCCGCGAGAGCCGTCCCCACCTTTGGCGTTGGCGGGATTGGATCGTCGAGTCGCTCAACGCCGACCGCCCCTATTCGGCTATGATCGAAGCCATGATCGCCGGCGACGAGGTCCGCCCCCACGACCCGGACACCCTGAGGGCCACCGGTTACCTGGCCCGCAACTGGCACCGCTTCAACCGCAACGTCCAACTCGAATCCACCGTCGAACATTTGGGGAAAGGTTTTCTGGGTCTGACCCTCAACTGCGCGAAGTGTCACGACCACAAGTACGACCCGATCACCCAGGACGACTTTTATCGGATGCGGGCCTTCTTCGAACCGATCGACGTGAGGACCGACCGGGTTCCCGGTCAGGCCAACCTGGACAAGGACGGAGTCACCCGGGTTTTTGACGCCTTCGCCGACCGCCCCACCCACCTGTTGGTCAACGGCGACGAAGCCCAACCCGACACCTCCCGCCCGTTGACTCCGGGAACGCCCCGGTTTCTCGACCAGACCGCCGGCTCGACCGAGCACGCCATCACTCCGTTGACCCTGCCCCTGTGGGCTGTCGCTCCCGACTTGCGGCCCTTCGTTCTGGTCGAAACCTTCGGACCCGCGCGAACTGCCCGCCGCGCGGCGTGGAACGACTTTCTTCAAGCCGACGCCGAAGTTCGCCGTTGGACCCAAGCGCGCGGTGTGGCCCCCCAAGACCCCGCCATTTTGAAGGCGCGAATCGCCCGCGAGGCGTCGCGCCGCCGAGCGATTCAAACCCGCTGGGAGGAACTCGCGCTGGCGGCCCGCGCGGTCTGGACCGGCCTGGAGGCGACCCGCGACCCGTCGGCCCCCCGCACAGTCGATCCAGCCCCGCTGGTGGGACTGATCCAACGCTGGGCCGCTTGGACCAGCGCGGAGGCACGTCTGGCCACCCTGGAGGCCGAACATGCCGCCCAACCGATCGACCCGGCTAACCCCGCCCAAGCCCAGACCACCCGCGCCAACCGGCTCAAGCAGCTCGACGAAGCCCGGACTCAACGCGACAAAGCCCGCGCCGACCGGTTCGACTGGTCGCAAAAACCAACCCCCTTGGGCGACTTGCACCCCCCAACCTCGACCGGACGACGCCTCGCCCTAGCCCGCTGGATCGCGTCGCCCACCAACCCCTTGACCGCGCGAGTGGCCGTCAATCATGTCTGGATGCGCCACTTTGGCGCGCCGTTGGTTGGCTCGGTCGAAAATTTCGGCCTGAGAGGCCAATCCCCTACTCATCCCGAGGTGTTGGATTGGCTAGCGGTGGAATTCATGGAGTCGGGCTGGTCGTTCAAACACCTCCACCGCCTCATCCTCACTAGTCGAGCCTACCGCCTGCGTTCCGACACCCGCGACGCCTCAACTCAGACCATCCAACGCGACCCGGACAATCATTGGTACTGGCGAGCGCGGGTCAAACGGATGGAAGCCGAACTGGTGCGAGACAACCTCTGGTATCTCTCCGGAGGCCTGGACCCGACAATGGGCGGTCCTGAACTGCCCCACGACCAGGGCGAAACGGTGGGACGGCGCAGCCTCTACTTCCAGCGCGCCCCAGAGAAGTCGATGCGGTTTTTGGACCTGTTCGACGCCCCCGGTCACGCCGAATGCTATCGACGCTTCACCACCGTCATGCCTCAACAAGCCTTGGCGCTAGTCAATTCGGCAATGGCGCTCCACCGCGCCGAGGCGCTGGCCGATCTCTTGAGCCAACTTCACCTTCCCACCACCGCCGAGTCCGACGCCGCCTTTCTGCGTGATGCCTTCGAGCGGGTGTTGAACCGCCCGCCTACCCCCGCCGAACTCGACGCTTGCCTGGAGTTTTTGGATGCCGCGCGTGCCCAACCAGACCAACATCGCCTCAACCGCATCGCGGCCGTTCATGTCCTCTTCAACCACCACGATTTTGTCACGATTCGTTGACCTTTCCAAAAGAAAAAGCGCCTCTCTCCGGATCATTCCACGCTTATTCCAGGCTTTCCCAGCGTTCGGTGAAAGGGTCTTTGATCATGAAGACACGTCATCATCATCAGTTGTTCGATTCGGCCACGCGGCGCGGCTTTCTGCGCGACCTAGGCTTGGGGTTCGGCGGCCTGGCGCTTGGAACCATGCTGGCTCAGGACCTGCTCCCAATCTCCTCCCAGGCAAAGGCCGACGAGCATCTGGGTTGGCGTCCTCCCGATGGGCGTCCCCATTTCGCGCCTAAGGCCAAAAGCGTCATTTGGATGTTCATGATCGGGGGCGTCAGCCAAGTCGAATCGTTCGACCCCAAACCGGAACTCGACCGCCACGACGGCAAAACCATCGCTGAGACCCCTCACGCCTCGATTCTGGAATCGCCTTACGTCAAGAAGAACGTGCGCGAACTGGTGGCCGGTCTGCACCCGGTTCAACCCAAGATCATGCGGATGCAGGTTGGCTATCGGCGTCATGGCCAATCCGGCCTAGCGATCTCCGACTGGTGGCCTCACCTCAGTCGCCACATCGATGATCTGGCGATTGTCCGTTCCATGTGGACCACCGATAACGACCACGGCGCTCAGCTCCAATTTCACACTGGACGCCACGTTCTTGAAGGTCGATTGCCCACCATCGGCTCCTGGGTCCACTATGGGCTTGGAACCATGAATGAGAATCTCCCCAAATATGTGGTTCTCGGCACCCCTCTGGCCGACTGCTGCGGGGGCATCGGCGGACAGGGTTCTGGCTACCTCGGCCCCGAACATGAAGGGGTCCAACTCAAGGTCGATCCCCGAGAACCGATCCCTTACGCCTCGCCCGCCAAGCCCGTCCCCGACGACCTGCAACGCCGCAAGTTCGCCCTTATCGATCGTCTCGACCGACTCGTCGCCCAGGACCACCCCGACGACCCCGCTATCACCGCGCGTATTCAATCGTATGAACTGGCGTTTCGGATGCAAATGGCTGTCCCCGAAGCGCTCGATTTCAAGCATGAGTCGGAGGAGACCACCCAGCTTTACGGGCTTCACCAGGACGCGACCCGCGACTTCGGCGCTCAGTGCCTGGCGGCGCGGCGGCTGGTCGAGCGAGGAGTACGGTTCGTTCAACTCTTCCACGGCTCCAATGGCGGAGCCGGAGCTTGGGACGCCCACGGCGGACTCAAGGCCAACCACGCTCAACAATGTGCCCAGGTTGATCAACCGATTGCCGCGCTGTTGACCGACCTCAAGCGGCGTGGTCTGCTGGAGGAGACTTTGGTAGTCTGGGCCACCGAATTCGGCCGCACCCCCGGTTCACAGGGAACCGACGGCCGCGACCATCACCCCTACGGCTTTTCGGTCTGGATGGCCGGTGGCGGCCTCAAGGGAGGCGTGGCCCACGGCGCAACCGACGAACTGGGCTTCCACGCCGTTGAGAACCGCCATTACGTCACCGACATCCACGCCACAGTGCTGCACGCGCTGGGACTGGATTCGCGACGCCTGGAGGTGCCAGGGCATCGACGGCTCGACATCGATCACGGCCAACCTATTCTTGAGCTGTTCGCATGAGCATCTTTGCGGACTCCGAATCAAACACCCCGACCCCGCCGGAATCTGCAAACGCCCCGACCACATCGGGATCGGGTCCGCCCCCTGCGTCGCGCGGGCTTCAACATGGAACCGGATCGGGTCCGACTCTCATTGAATGGATGGCTTTAGTCGCCGGTTTGGCGGTGGCGTTCGCGTTGTTCGGAGAGCTGCTTCGATCCGACGACAACAAGGCCGCCTGGCATGTTTGGCCGTTGGCGATTCTAGGCGGCTTGAGTTTGCCGATGCCCTGGCTGATCACGCGACGACTGCGCAGCAAGCATCGACGCCAAGGCGCGACCACTCCGCCAACCTTGATGGACTGGACACCCTGGGAGTTCCTAGTGACGGTCCAGGGCTGGGCTGCATGGATGACATGGCCACCTGTAATGGTAATGAAGTGGAATGGGCAGAAGATCAGTGATTCCACCACTTATTGCACCTATTTTTTCGGAACTCCGTTGATGAGTTTGGCCGTACTGGCGGCGTTGATTCAAGCTCGTGGGATCAAGGGACTTCGGCAGTGGGCTCGGTTGGGCGAGGCTGATGCCAACCCGACCCGCCCTGCACGCCCACCCCTGCCCTGGACCACGACCTTCGCCATGATCCTGGGGGCGTTGTGGGCGCTGAGCGGCCTGCACTTCGTGATGCGGATGGTCTGGGAGGATTGGCGTCGTTGAGGAGAGACAAATGGCGGCGGCGTGGCGTCAGTCGAATCCAAACCTAAGCAGACGCTTTCCTGTTTGGTTGGGTTGACGGTTCGATCGATCAACCGCTGAACTGATGGAACGCCAGCACACTGATTGCGCCTAGGGCGGCGACCAGGGCGAGGATGAACAGCACCACCACGAAGCCCCCGGCGGGCGATTTTTCGACCAACGCGGCCAACCAGTCGAACCAACCGGGATAGTTGGGCCGGACGGTGCGGACTTTGGCCTGTCCCGGCGCGAATCCTGGGTCGGCGTTGGAACCGGTGGGCGGCTTGGTCTGATGGTTAGAGGAGGCTGCGCCAGTGGCTTTGTCCTTGGTCAGCAGACGCTCCAAAGCGTCCGCGACCGCGCCGCAGCTGGGGAAGCGATCGTGGGCTTTGGTGGCCATCATCTTGTCCAGAATCGCCACCAATTCCGTGGGGATTTCGGGCCGGTGTTCTAAAATCGGGGCCGGACGCCCGGTGATCCGGCGGCTGAGCCGCTCCATCGGATTGTTGCCGGGGAAGGGAAACTTGGCCGTGAGCAAGTAATACATGGTCACGCCCAGGTTGAATTGGTCCGATCGACCATCCACATCCTTGCCCATCGCTTGTTCGGGTGACATATAATCAATTGTCCCCACAGCGATATTGTCGGCCGTCTGGAAGGTGGAGTTGGGATCGTCCTCCATCAGCGCGCCGAGTCCTAGGTCGAGGATTTTGATGGTTTCGCCATCCTCGGTGACGAAGAGATTGGAGGGTTTGACGTCGCGGTGGACCACCCCCTGCTCGTGCGCGTGGTGCAACCCGCGTGCTGCTTGAATCGCGTAGCGGATCGCCAACTCAATAGGCAATGGACCGTCGGTCTTCAGAATATCCTGAAGGCTTTTGCCCTTGACGTACTCCATCACCAGGTAGAGCAGCTGGCCACGGGCATCGGCGTCGTAAGCCCGCACCACGTTGGGATGGTCGAGCCGACCAACCAACCGCATCTCGCGTTGAAAGCGGGCGACCGCCTTGTCCTTGCTGGTGATGTCTGAGGCGATTCGCTTGAGCGCCACCAGACGACCCATAAGGATATGTTGTGCCTTAAACACCTCGCCCATCGAGCCTTTGCCGAGCCGGTCCAGGATCACGTAGCGGCTGACCACCAGTTCGCGCCCGCGTCCGGCGATGAGTCGTTTGGCCATGAACGGGGTGAGGATCTTCTCGCTGATGAGCCGTTGGGCCAATCCTTGAAGATCGGTGGGGAAGTCGTTCTTGGCCGCTTGCTCGCGCAACTCGGCGAGCGCGCGGTCGGTGAGGATGCCGGCTTTCTGAATCTCGGTCAACAGATCAATCGTCTCGGCCATCTCCGCTCCCCTGACATGAACGTCGGCGCGCCGAACCGGGCGTGGCGCGGATCGGTTGGCCTGGCTGACTCCAAACCGTTCGGACCGCGGCGATCCTGGGATCCACCGGCTGCGACCGCCATGATTCCATCATCCACCTCGGCTTTGCCCCGCGCGACGTGGTCTGAAGTATTTTGGCACACTTCCGTCTCCCAAGTAAGGAATCAGCGTGGCCATGACGCCGAAATTCCAGCGTCTTGGAGGGGGTGGGAATTTCGGCGAAATCGCCCCCGTTGATTGACCAACAATCGGGGCAGGGTTAGGTTATCCACGACGATGATCCAAGAGCCAACGGTAGAGCTCGGGATTGGCGTAAGTTTCAGTCCAAGAATCGTGACCCGCTTCGGGATACACTGTCAGCTTGGCGTCGCCCCCTTGGTCTTGCCATGCTTTGACCATCTCTTCGGAAGCCCGAAGCGGTACCACCGGGTCACACGCCCCGTGAAAGGCCCACACCGGCACTTCCTTGGCGGGGGTCAAACGCGCCAAGATCGGCGAACCACCGCCGCAAATCGGCACCGCTGCGGCGAAACGCCGCGGTTGGCTGGTCACCAACGCCCAGACGCCGTACCCTCCCATGCTCAGTCCCGTGACAGAAATCCGGCTCCGATCCACCTTGAGCTCCCGCTCCAAATCGTCTAACAACGCCAGCAGAGTTTCCACACTCCAGTATTGATCCGTCGGACACTGGGGAGCCACTACGATGAATTGGGAGCAGGGGGTGGGTCGTCCCGAGGCCAGTAGCTTGGGCGGACCATGGGCTTTGACCTTCTCCAGATCTTCCCCGCGCTCCCCCGCGCCATGCAGGAACAGCAACAGTGGACAGCTCTCTCTGGCTGCGTAATCCGGCGGCAAATGCAACCAGTAGGAAAGGCGGGTCGAGATCGTCCCCTTCCAGTCCCGGCGTTCCAGAGATCCAGGCATCAGCGATTGGGGAAGTTGGGGAGACTCGGAAGGATCGGAAAAGGTGAACATGATGGATTGAAGGAAAGCCGGGGTGGGGGAACTAGGTGGATCAGCTGTGGCGGAGGCCGAGGCGATCCCTAGGAACGCCTAGACCGTTGCGGCAACCGCCGCTGGGACACCAAATCGGATTTGAAAAACGTGCCACACATGGGTAAACCCGATCGCCTTTGGGTTGGAAAACGACTAAAAGTCAGGGTGACTTGTAAAAGGTCGGTCGGACTCGACCGCACTTATGGAAGGGATCGGAACCTTGATCGAATCTCGTTGCCAGCCGTTGGCGACTTGGTCCAATCGCCCTGGAAGCGTCAGCTTCAGGGAAAGCGGCCTGCGCCGCGAGGGTCTGAAGGGTCGCGTCCCCTGCGGCGTCTCCAGTTCCCCAACCGGTCATGTCCAAGAGTAACGTCAAAACTGTTCAACGCAAGACCTATCTCACGGGAATTGGCGGTCCGGTGGGGGGGGGTTCGTATCACACTCCATCGACTGCGTGAGCGTTGTGAGCCATCATTTTCTGTTCCTTCGAGTCTATCACGTGAGTTTCCGTTGTCCCCGTCCCCGCCTGATCGTTGGCGTGATGATCTTGGCGCGGACCTCATTGAGACTGACTCGCTTTCGGGAGATTATCTTATGGCCGGATTCGACGACGCCTCTTCACAAACCGGCGACCACGAATCCAACGAATCGCCTCCGTTGCTTCGGGAAATGGACGAGGGACTTTTCGACGAGCCAGAATACCTGACGATTTTGGAGGAGGCCGCGCGCAACCTTCCCGAGGCATACCGGGAGATTCTTCAGGCACGCGACCGTCAAGAGCGGGACAAGGTGATCTGGGCGATTCACAACTTCAAGGGGGTCACTGGGCAGTACGGCATGGAGCGGCTTTGCCGCCGGGTCACCGACCTTTACGCCGTGCTGGAGCGGGGCGAATGGCCTGAGAATTTCTCCGAGCAGCTTGAGGAAATTGGCCGAATCATGTTGGACACCATTGACGAGATAGAGCGGCTCACTGAATCCGACGGCTGATCCATTGGCCTCTGGACGATGCGAGGGCCAACCCAGCTCAACCGACAGGATCGCGGTGGGAGCGGAGTTGGCCTACCAGCTCCGACACCGCCTTGATCCCCTGACCCGCCAGCGTAGCGCTGAGCGCCTGGCGGATGGTCAAGGCGGCATCGGGTTGGAAGAAGGTCGCAGTCCCGACCTGAACCGCCGAGGCTCCAGCCACCAGAAACTCCAAGGCATCGTCCAGGGTGAGGATCCCGCCCACCCCCACAATCGGCAGCGACGGCAAAGCGCGATGGACTTCCCAGACCATCCGAAGCGCTACTGGTTTGATCGCCGGGCCACTCAGACCGCCGAAGTCATTAGCCAGGATCGGGCGTCGCCGTCGCCAATCGACCGCCAGGCCCTTGAGCGTGTTGATCAGCGTCACCGCGTCGGCACCGCCGTCCCAAGCCGCGCGGGCCAACGGCACGATGTCGGTGACGTTCGGGGTCAGCTTAGCCCAAAGCGGCGTTTCGCACACCGCGCGGCATCTGGCCACCACCCGTTGAACCGTCGCCGGCTCGATCCCCAAATCCAGGCCATGACTGACATTGGGACACGACAGGTTCAACTCGACCGCCGCGACCCCCGGCTCCGACCCAACCCGACCGGCCAGCTCGGCGAATTGCTCGGGCGACTCCCCGGCCACGTTGACCACAATCGCAGTCCCCAACCCGCGCAGGTAGGGCAGATGATGTTCCAAAAAGTGGTCGATTCCGTCGTTATCCAGTCCAATCGCGTTGAGCAGGCCCGAGGCGGTCTCCACTGTGCGGGGCACCCGGTTACCCGCGCGGGGCGCGGCGGTAATCGTTTTAGGCACGATCCCGCCAAGTTGGTCCAGTTTGAAAAACGGCGCGACCTCACGGGCATAGCCGAAGGTTCCCGAGGCCACCAGGATTGGATTGGCTAGGATCAAGCGACCCACCCGCGTCCGCAGATCGACTGGAAAGACGGTCTCCCGCCGACCATCTCGTTGGAGGGCGTTGGAATGGGCGGCGTCGGCGGGCGGACCTGCTGTCGTCAACGACGTATTGGGATCAAAAGGACCGGCGCTCATGTTCATGTGAGGCTCACGAGGAATTCTCGTCCGCGGCGCGTAGGCGGACCGTTTGAGCGGGTGGGGAACCATGCTCGCGACCGGGACGTCGAAGACCCGGCGGTTGTCTCCAACCCTGACCCGGCTCCAGCAACTCATAAGGTTGAAAACTCGCTTTATAGGCCAGCGAAAGACAGTCGCTCACATAATAACCCAGATGAACCCAAGGCCGACCCAGGCTTCGCGCCCGTTCGATCACGCTCAAGACGTTCCAGGTCCCCAGATTGCGGTCGGCGTGGTCGGGATCGTGTAAAAAGTAGATGGCCGAGAGCGCCTCGGGCAACTCGTCAACATAGCCGACCCCCACGAGCTTTCCGTGAAGACGGTAGCGATATTCGGCCGTGGGGATCGGGTTAACCGCGAAGGCGAAGGCGTAACTCCAGGAATTGGTTTCGTCCTTGCCGTCCCATTGGCGGGTGCGCGACCGGGCGGCGTGAAAGCGGTTGTACAGATCAATCCGTTCCTCATCGACTGTAGGTTCCCCTACCTCCAAGGTCACCACCCCCTCGTTGCGGCTGCGGACCCGTCGCTGGGCGCGGTTGGGGACGAAACGATCCACCGGGATCCGCAGCGCGCGACAAGCATCGCAGGAAGGACAGCGAGGGCGATAAACCGCGTGGCCGAACCGCCGCCAACCGGAGTCCATCAGTTCCTGATACTCTTCCAAACTCATCGCCTCGACGAACAGTTCCTCCGAAACCGCCATCTGCTCCTTGAGATAGGCGCAGCGCCGCGGTTCGGAGAGTTCATGGTCCAGCACGATCATCGCGGGCCCTCCCATCGAGCCAAATCGATAGTGATTGATCCATTTGAAATTCGGTCACGATGATTCCCTCGCGTGGTGGACAATCCTCCATCGCGCGAGTCGGGACGAGATCTCGGTGGGGAACTCGGAGTGGAGGGACTCCCGAGCTGCCTGGGTCGCAGGAGGGCGGTCGGAACCGCCGCCGTCGCGGGATCGCGGTTTGGCCGCCGCCTCGCGCCAGCGGGGCAAGGCGTCTTGGAGAAACCGGCGGCGGGCGTCATCGAGCTTGCGGTCAGCATGGGGGGTGGCCGCGTCCAACCTCAGCGCTTCCTCGGCTTCGGCCACCGCCTGGTCGTACAGGCTCAAGTCGGCATTCAGTCCCGCCAGCTCCGCCCGCAATCCGGCGCGGGTCGGGGCGAGGCGGCTGGCCAGACGGGTGGCCTTGGCGATTCGTCCTAGCAACACGAGACGATCGTTGGGGCTGATCGATTCACCCAGACGCTCCAAAAAGAGTTTACCCATCCGGGCCTGCTCGCGGAGGATCGACCCGGCCCTCGGGTCGCGGGGCGGCTCTAACGCCATGTCGTAGTACGTCAGCGCTTTGACCCAAACGTTGCGATCCTCCTGAGCTCCCGAAGCGATCCAACGGGCGTAGGTCAATTGGGCCAGGGTTGTCCAGGGGCGGGCCGACAACCGGTCGGCCTCGGCTGCCTCTAGGGCCAACTCCAAGGGGCGGTCGAATTCCTCGGGACGGCTCGCCCGCGACGCCAGACGCTCCGCCGCCTCCAACAACGCTTCGGACCTCAAAAACGAGCCAATCGTGCCGACATAGATGCCCACCACCGCCGCCCAGATCAGCAACCCGGTAACCGCGGGCAACCGTCCGGCCACCCGCAGCCGTCCGCAACGTCGATCCTGCCGCAGGTTTTGACCGACGGCCAACCAGACGGCCCACGGCAACGCCACGCTAGGAAAGCCCAGACCACCGGCGGCCAGCAGGTTGACCGCCACAGCCAGCACGCCTAGCCCCAACGCCGCCGAACCCACCGTGTTGCCCATCGCTAGCCCCCGCCCCAGCAACACCGCGCCGCCGAAGCCTGCCAGCAAGACCACCAACCGCCGCTCTTCGACCGTCGGGTTGATCGCCAAGGCCAAAACCCAACCAAACGCTGCGGCCACCACCAGCCACCAGCCGCTTCTGGGAGCCGCGGCGTGAACCGTCTCAAGTGGCTCGGGATCATCCCGCCCTTCTTCAATCCCCTGCCCCGGACCCAGAAGATGACGCAATCCCCACCCCAGACCCGCCAGGGTCGCCACCATGCCGAAAAGCCCCGCCGTACACCACGCTTCCAGCACAAAGTTGTGTGGATCGGCGATCTCCTCGCTGGCGGTCTCAGTCATCCATCGGGGATAAGCCGGTGCGAAGTTGTTGGGACCAAGACCAGTCCAGAACACCCCTTCTTCGCCAGTCAGGATGCCCCAGGCCCCCCGCCAGTAATCCAGGCGATAACTCAGCGATTTGAACGACTCGGTGACGATCAACCTGTCAAGCTGACCGGTTGCCGCGCCGGTTGCCACGGCCAGTGCTCCCAACACCGCCGAACCCACCACCACTGCCCCCAGCGCGCCACCCCCGCGCGTCTTGCCAGCGCGCCAGAGCCAAACCAGTCCGGCCACCAGTAACCCAAGGTAGGCGCTACGACTCTTGGTCAGCAACAAACAGGTCAACACGATTCCCAGTGGAATCGCGGCGATCAGAACCGAGACGGTCGAGGTTGCGGTCTCGGTCGTTTCACCCGGCGCTGAACCGTTGAATGAGCGGGGACGGGTGAGGTGGTCGAACAATGCGGCCAGGCCGATCGCGGCGACTCCCACGAGCAGACCGGCCAGCGAGTTGGCCAGCGCAAAGGTGGCGAACGGCTCCCGTGAGCCCAGCAGACGGTTCTCGAACCGAGACACCGAGGCGGGGTCGGTCGGGTCGATCCCTGCGGCCAGCAGCGACGCCTGGGGATTGGCCTGGTAACGCGCGCGGGTCTCGGGAAACTCCAAAGCGACCTGAACCAGACCATAGGCCGCCAAACCCACCGCCGCTGCCGCCAACGCTGAGGCCAACCCGCGCGACTCCCTCGCGTCGCGGGGCAGACAACGGGCCAACAGATAAGCCAACCCCACCCCCACGCCGTTCCACGCCCCATTGAGCGCCGCGCGGCCATCCAGCGCCCCTCTGGTCGAGAAGGCCAGCAGAATCATCCCGGCGATCACGCAGGCGTCCACCGCCGACCAGCGCCAACGGGTCGCGCCGCCAACCGCGCCAGCCAGCAACGCCAGAAGCGTCACGCCCAGCATCGCCCCGTCCCAGATCACCCCGGAGCGCTGCACATCGACCGTCGGCGCGTCGCTGGGGAAGGTCAAACGAATGACGATCAGCGCCGCCAATAAGGCCAAGGCACCCCGGCGGAGCCATTCGCCCACCACCGGCCAGACCGAGACCGCCACCGGCACCGCTTGAGGTCCGATCGCCGCCGGATGCCCCGCGCGTCTGGATTCAACTCGCTTGGCGGACACCATCCCCCTCCTCCGGCCGCTCGTTCGATTGGATCGCCTGGGGTTGGGAGTTGACCGGCAAGGTCGCGGACGCTCCCGAGGTCGATTCTAGAATCGCCACGATCCCCAATAGGCAGAGCGTCTGCGACGCCACCACCGCCGCGCCGAGGCCGTCCAAGCGATGCAACAGCAACGCGCCGAGGCCACCGGCCAACGTGACCAGATGGATCGTCGCCACCGCGCGGGGCGGGGTCAAGCCTCGGGCCACTAGACGATGCGAGAAGTGGCGGCGATCCGGCTGGAATGGACTACGACCCTCGCGCAAGCGGATCAGAATCACCGAGATCGTATCGTAGAGTGGTACCGCCATGACCAGTAGCGGGGTTAGGGCGGCGTGGGGGGCGTAAGCCACCGGCCCGACCCCCTCGACCCGGGTGAAGGTGCCCAGAACGCTCAGGCCGCCCAGCACGAACCCGAGGAAGTTGCTCCCAGCGTCGCCCATGAACAACCGCGCGGGCGGGCGATTGTGGATCAGAAACCCGGCGAGCGCGCCGATCAGTACAATCAACGCCACCGGCACGAACAGGCCACCGACCAACGCCGAGGCCGCCGCCAGCAGCGCCGCGGCAATCAGCGCGACCCCGGCGGCCAGGCCATCCATGTTGTCCAAAAAGTTGAACGCATTGGTCAGGCCGACGATCCAAAGCACGGTCAGACCGCCCGAGACCAGCGGTTGGGAGAGCGGCCAAAACAGGGTGATCCGATCGCCCCACCAGACGAACATCCCCGCCAAAGCGAACTGGATCGCCAACCGCGGCCTCCAGTTGAGAGCGCGGCGGTCGTCAGCCAGGCCCATCAGCAGGATGAGCCAACTCAGACCGATCAGCAACCAGAGCGTCCCCGCCTTATCGCGCAGGCCGTCAGCGTGGATCGCCAACGGCTCGGGCAAGGGCAACCAGGGACGAAGCGGACCCACCGCCAGCCAACCGCATCCCAAAATGAAGGTGGTCGCCGACGCGATGGCCAAACCACCCCCCAAGGGTGTCGGTACCTGATGCGCCTTGCGGCCGCCCGGCACATCGACCAAGCCCACTCGGGGAGCCAGACGCCGAACCGCGTGCCCCAGCGCCCAACTCAGGACCAGAGCCGCGCCGCCCAGGAAAAGCCCCACCGCCAACCATGCCACGCTCGTTCCCCCTCTCGTTGGCTTGGCCTTCAGGATCGAATGAGTGGAACTCGGAGGGGATTGCGGTTGGGATGCGCCCCCAACTCAAACCAACCCAATGAAGACGACAACCAAACCAACCATCTCGATTCAGGCGTTGCGAGCCGCAGCGCGGGCGGCGCGACGTTCACTCAACACCTGGGCCCGGGCGTGTTTGGCCTGAGCGATCCGTGCGGCAATCGCTGCCCCAGCTCCTTCCACCGGGATCGAGTCGGCCTCCTTCTCGTGCCGCCACTTGAGTTCGAGCTTACCCTCCTTCAGGCCACGCTCACCGATCACGACGCGGAGCGGGATCCCGATCAGGTCGGCGTCCTTGAATTTGAAGCCGGGTTGATGGTCGCGGTCGTCGGTCAAGACGTCGATCCCGGCGGCGGTCAGTTCGCGCTCGAGGGTCTCGACCACCGCCATCAGGTCGGGGTTAGAAACTTTGAGCGGGATCAGGATCACCTCGTAGGGGGCAATCGCCAGAGGCCAGACGATCCCGTGGGCGTCGTGGAGGGCTTCGACGGCCGCGGCGAGGATGCGGTTGATTCCAATACCGTAGCAACCCATGATGATCTCTTGGGCCGTTCCGGTCTCATCCAGGAAGGTGGCTCCCATCGCTTTGGAGTATTTGGTGCCGAGCTTGAAGACGTGGCCGACCTCGATGCCTCGAGTTTCAATCATCGGCTGGCCGCTGAGCGGGCAGGGATCGCCCGCGACGGCGTTGCGCAGGTCGGCCACCCGATCCAGCGGAAAATCGCGCCCAGGAACCACCCCGGTCAGATGGAGATCGACCGCGTTGCCTCCCACCACCACCTTCTCCATCGCCGCGACACTTTGATCGACGGCCAGAGGGATTTTCAAATCAACCGGCCCGAGGAAGCCCATCGGCGCGCCGGTGGCGCTCTGAATCGTGGCGGCGTCGGCCGGCGTGACGGTCTCGGCGGCAAAGGTCCGGCGGATCTTGGCCTCGTTGGCCTCGTGATCGCCCCGAATCAGCACCCCAACCGGTGCGCCGTCGGCGAGAAAGACCATCAACTTGGCGGTCTGATCCGGTGTCACCCCCAGAAAGTCCGACACCTCTTGAATCGTCCGCTTTCCCGGCGTGGCCACCTTTTCAAAGGGTGGAGCGACCGCAGCCCGCGCCACCCGCTCGGTTTGGGTCGGCAGCTTCAACGCCCCCACGGCGGCCCGTTCGACGTTGGCCGCGTAGCCTGAGGCCGGACATTGGAGGATCACATCCTCGCCGATCGAAGCGGGAACCATAAACTCATGCGAACTGTCGCCGCCGATGGGACCGCTTTCGGCCTCGACCACCACGTAGGGGATCCCACACTCGTCGAAGATCCGCTGATACGCCTCGTACATCGCGTCGTAGCTCTGGTTGAGTTGGTCGAGGTTGGCATCGAAGCTATAGGCATCTTTCATGAGGAACTCGCGAGTCCGCAGTACGCCGAAGCGGGGACGCGGCTCGTCGCGGAACTTGGTCTGAATCTGATACAAGGTCATCGGCAGTTGCCGATACGACTTGATGAGGTCGCGGGCCAGGTCGGTCACCACCTCCTCGTGGGTTGGTCCCAGCGCCATGGTCTGATCGCCGCCGACCTTGAGTTGCATCAGCAAGTCGCCGAAGGTCTGGTAGCGACCGGTCTCCTTCCAAAGTTCCACCGGCTGAAGCGCGGGCATCAACATTTCTTGAGCGCCCGCGTCGTCCATGCCTTTGCGCACGATCGCCACGATCTTGTTGAGCACCCGCCAGCCCAACGGCAAATAGGTGTAGGCTCCCGACCCGAGCTGGCGGATCATCCCGGCCTTGAGCAATAATTGATGACTTGGGGCCACCGCGCCGGCGGGAGCCTCCTTCAACGTCGGGATCAGCGCCTTGGACCAACGCACGTCCGCCGCCTTTGCTTTGCCTAAGGGAGAAGGAGGAACGGGACAACGACCCGACCCTCTGGGAGGCGGGGCCGGAACGTTGCCGTGTCTTGGAACGAATCGGCCCCGAACGCAACCATCGCCACCATCCGCACGATGACCGCGCCGGGGGATCTGGCTGAGCTTATCACACCAGGTCGTTTGCCGGGAGACGGTGCCGAGGCGCGACACGCCCGTAGGTCGCGTGGCAGGTCGGTTCCGCTGGGGTCGGCTGGGAGCTGGGGGTGTGAACCACATCCGCCGTGAAGAGGCGGCGGGTTGGGGAAGATGGGTTCTTGCCGGGTGCCGCTTGCCACTCACCGGGGATCGGTCGCGGATCGTTGGGAGCGATCCAAAGGCCGGGCCGGGACCCCCACCACAGTTTGGCCCGGCTCGACCACGCGACCCGGCGGCAGCACCGCGCCGGCCCCCACAACCGCTCTTTCGCCCACCTCGGCAGGGGCCACGAGAATAGCCCCGGCCCCCACGAACGCCCCGGCTCCGATCCGAGTGGGATGTTTGGCGCGTCCATCGTAGTTGGCGGTGATCGTGCCGGCCCCGATGTTCACCAACGCGCCCACCTGAGCGTCCCCCAGGTAGCTTAGATGACGCACCGCGACCCCGTCGCCCAGATCCGAGCGGGTCAACTCCACGAACGCCCCCACGCTCACCCGATCCCCCAGGGTCACGCCGTCGCGCACCAGTGCAAACGGACCAATCGAGCATTCCACGCCGATTCTCACCCGACCGGTGATAACTGTGAACGGATGAATCACTGTGTCCCGGCCAATCGACGCCCGCGCGTCGATCGAGGTGTTGCGGGGATCGACGATTCCTACCCCCTCCTCCATCAAGCGGTTGTGAATCCGTCGCTGCATCACCATGTGAGCTTCCGCGAGATGGGCACGGGTGTTGATCCCCAGCACGTCGTCCGGCTCTAGCGCCGGTTGGGCTTCGACTTTGAGGCCCATCTCCTGAAGCAGGGTCGGAGCGTCGGTGAGGTAATATTCACCTTGGGCGTTATTGGTGGTGAGGCGATCCAGGGCGGTCCAGAGGTGGGGCAGGGCGAAAACGTAGCAACTCGGGTTGATCTCGCGGATGGCTGCCTCGCGGGAGTCGCAATCGCGTTCTTCGACAATCCGCAGGAATCGCCCGGCCCCATCGCGGAGGATTCGGCCAAAACCGGTGGGGTCGGACACCACGGCCGTTCCCATGAGGCAGGCGAAGCCTTCGCGGGCCTGACGCTCTAGCAACGCGGCCAGCGGTTCGGGACGCAACAACGGCTCGTCCCCCACGACCACCAGTGCTGGGCCGTCATGGTCGGCGAGCAGGGCGCGACAGGCTTTCACCGCGTCGCCGGTGCCGCGTTGCTGTTCCTGAAGCACGAACTCGACATCCGGCTGGTCGGCCAAGGCGGCCCGCACTTGATCGGCTGCGAAGCCGACCACCACCACGATTCGCCGCACGCCGGCTTGACGCACCGCGTCCACCACATAATGGATCATCGGCCGACCACACACCTCGTGCAGCACCTTGGCCTTGTTGGACTTCATCCGCTTGCCATGTCCAGCGGCCAGGATGATCGCCACTGGACCAAAGCATCGATCAGAAGGAGCTTGGGTGGACGAGGCGGGCGAGTGGTTCATGGTTGGGCGAGTTCTCAAAAACAAACCGCAGGAAAGCGTGAAACGAAAAGCGGCGAGGTCCAACGCCAACCAACCGCAAACCCCGAGGGTCCATCGCCCCTTAGTAGGGGGAGTTCTTAGGGAGTTGGTTCAGGAATCGGTACGCCCCTCCAAACCACCGGGGCGGAAGACACCACCGCCTTGACTGTCGAGCCGATAGAGCCGACTGGTTTCCACTTGCTCGAACCCCAAGGCGCGATAAAGGGCCAGCGCCGGTTGGTTGGACGAGTCGGTCTGGACACAGAGACGGTCGATATACTGGAGGCGAGCGTACTTGATCAACTCCACCACCAGGAAGCGGGCCAGGCCGCGACGACGGTAGTTGGGATCGACCACCAGATCGGTCAAGGCGTAGCGGTGCAACCCATCCTCGCGGCCAAAGGCTTCCATATCCCAGACCGTCGCGCGGGCCACCCGGCGATGGTCGCGACGGCCACGCAACTGAATCTCGGCATGTTGATGTTCGGATAACGCGATGGTTCGCCACCAGTCGGGGGCCAAAAAGTCCTCCTCGATCTCGAAACGGAAGTCGCGGCGGATCGCCGCGGCGCGAGGGTCGCGGGCCTCCATAGCGAAGCAGTCGGCCTCAAAAAGAACGGAGGTTTGCACCGGACGGAACCCGCCCTGTTCCAACGTCTGGTGAAACGCCTGGTGGGAACTGAGGACCCCGGAAAATTCGCCGCCGCCGTAACATCCCCAGTAAAATGGGTTGAGCGGAAACGCGCCTCCGGCGTAAATGACCTGGGCTCCTTGGGCTTCGAGGCGGCGTCGAGCTTCGTCCAATAAAAGCGGGGCCCAAGGCGGGGCTTGGTGGGGCGACTCGAAGACCATCATCGCCACCGTTCCCCAACTCCGATCCAATCGCGGCCTTGGAGAAATCAAACCGCCTCCGGCGCTCAGAAGCGACGAGGTGCAACCGCTGGTCCAGCTCTTGAACTCGGCGTCGCTCCCCGCTCGACCATCGGCCAAGCTCCAATCGGTCAACGGGCCAAACCCAATGTGGGCGAAGCCGCACACCCGATCGGATTCGTCCAACGCCACAATCAAACCATCCGCCTCAAAGTAAGGATGATTGAGGATGTCGGTCTCGAACTCATGGACCGACAAGGGCCGAGCAGTCGCGCCCCCCATCGGAACGCCCTGATTCCAAAGGGTCGTTAGCGCCGGCGGATCGCTGTTGCGGAAGCTGCGGAACCGGATCGAGCCGTCGCTCACGAACTCCTCCCTTTCATGTTGTCCCATCCTACCATTCTATGTCATTTCGATTCCATCCAACCCCATCTCATCCCATTCGGTCCCATGAATTTTCGGGGAACGCGACCTAATCCATTCTCCCCAATTGGGGTCGCTGTTTGCGATTCCATCCGTGGCAATGATTGGCTTGCAACGACCGGCGGGCCAGGGGTGGCACGCCGGTCAATTCGTTCAATTCGGGGAGGAACTCCGCAAGGAATCGCCGCCCTGCCAACGCCATGCGTTCAACCCTGCGGCAACGCGACCAGAATCTCGTCACCTTCGACCCTAACGGGGAAAACCTCGATTGTGGCGCGGCGCGCGTCGGGGCAGGTCCCAGTTTCCAAATGGAATCGCCAACCGTGCCAGGGACAGGTGACCACCCCGTTTTCCACCTCCCCATCGGCCAGCGGTCCTCCCTGGTGAGGACACACGCCGTCCACGGCCACAAAGCGGTCGTGGAGGTTGAAAACGGCGATTACCCGACCTTCGACCTCGAACTCGCGCGCCTCGCCTGGAGGGACTTCCGCGACCGTGGTGAGTCTCACAAACTCGGACATGGCTCACTTTCCCCTTGCAATTTCACCAAGTTGGCGCGGTGACAACGATACGCTTCAATCCAAAACTCATTTAATTTCCGACTGGTCACCAAGCACGCGGTTGACCCACGTGCCCTCGGCGTTTCAGCATGGCGATTGAGCGCCCCAGGGTCAATCCCCCGCCCGGTCGGCTTCTCCCCGTGGTTGGTCTCCTTTACCTTCTTCCTTCTCAAACGACTCTCACCTCCCTTGCGGACGCGCGCTGTTCCCGAAATCATCACCACCAGGACGCGCACCACTCCCCTCCGCCTCTCGCCCCTCTGTTGTTCGTCCCGCCTTGTCGCATCATCCGCCTTCCGGTGAGCTCTGCCATGATCTTTCCATCCTCCCAAACCCGCGTGGCACGTCCCACCCCTCACCGAGTCCCCCGCGACCATTTGACCCGTCGTCACTGGTGGCGGCGCGTCGGTGGTTTGGTCGCTTGGCTGACTTGGCGAACGAGCCGCTTCAGCACGCTCTCCGCCCCAGGAGCGACAAACGACGACACGCTCTTTGCGCCTCCCACTCTGGCGGCCTACCTCGATCGTCTCAGCGCTCAACCTGGCGAGCAGGTGTCGCTCCATGTCTCAACCACGGCCGAGCGATTCGATCTGGAAGTCGCGCGACTGGGCCAGCGGGTCGAAACGGTTCAGACGCTCGCCAACCTGAAGGGTCGCGCGCACCCGATTCCGAAGGACGCCTCCTCGCACGGCTGTCGTTGGCCCCAAACCCTCTCTTGGACCATTCCCCAGGATTGGCGGCCGGGCTATTACGAACTTCGCCTCCGCGCCCAGGTCAAAGGGTCGTCGCAACCCGCCACCGCCACCGCCACCGCGTTCCTAGTGGTGCGGGCACCGGGGCGAGGACGCCCGGGAGTCCCCCTTCTGGTGTTGGCGACCAACACCTACAACGCCTACACCAACTGGGGCGGTTACAGCCTCTACGCCTACAACGGCAAGGACGGGGTCCAGGGTCGCCGCGTCTCGTTCAACCGACCGCTGACGAGTCAATTCGCCACCTGGGAATGGCCATTCGTGCGTTGGGCTGAGGCGCGGGGAATCGAACTAGATTACGCCGTCAACTCCGACCTCGAGTTCCATCCCGAACTTCTGGAAACCACGCCGCTTTTCCTCAGCGTTGGCCACGACGAATATTGGTCCAAACCGATGCGGGACCACCTGGAGGACTGGCTCGACCGCGGCGGCAACGCTGCCTTCTTCAGCGGCAACTCGGTCTGCTGGCAGGTCCGCTCCGAAGAGGACGGCCGCGCCCTGGTCTGCTACAAACAGGCATTCAAGCACGACCCCGTCTTCGCCAGCGACGACCACGCTACCCTCTCAACCTTGTGGAGTCACCATCTGGTCAAGCGTCCCGAAAACCAACTCACCGGCGTTGGCTTCCAGTACGGCGGTTATCATCGCAGTCATGGCCAACTGATGACCTTTCCCGGTGGTTATTATGTTCACCGCCCCGACCATTGGCTCTTCGAGGGGACCGGCGTCGAACAAGGGTCGCTGATTGGCTCCAAACACACCGTTGTGGGCTATGAGTGCGATGGTTGCGACTTTGTGATCGACCCCGAAACCGCCCTGCCGGTCCCTACCGGACGCGACAGCACCCCCAACACGTTCGAAATCCTCGCCAGCGCCCCGGCGATCTGGCATCCCGACGATTGCGAATGGTACGACCGTTGGGATAAAGGCCGCATCGGCGCTGCGGTCCTGGGTGTTTATCGACGCGCGACACCTGACGGCGGCACCGTCGTCACCGCCGGCAGTACCGATTGGTCGCATGGTCTGACGCTCGACAAGGACGGTCCTGATCCCGTAATCGAGCGTGTCACCCTCAACGTGTTCAAACGCCTGGGTCAACGGTCTTCCGATTGAGTCAGCAACCCGCGCTTTGACCTTGAGCGCGGCCCAGATGGTTAGTGAGGGAGGGACCCACCCCCGCCACCCGGAATCCAGCGCGATTGGCCGGGTCGGGCGTGTGGACCCAAACCTTTTGAATCGAATACGGCTGACCCGTTCGATGATGAAGATGCGTCACCAGGCGATTGGGAAATGGATTTGGAGCTCCATCGGGTTGGGGAACGGCGGTGCTGGATGATCTGGTCGAATCCGATCGGCTGGGTCACTCTCGCGCCCAGGGTGAGGTCGATTTCCGCAGAACCGCCTCGGCGGGTGCAAGCAGTTCGTCGATGCGGCGCAGTTCGTCCTCGGTGAGCGGGGCGGCGGTGGCGGCTTTGACATTCTCGGCGATCTGCTCGGGGCGACTGGCACCAATGAGTGCGGAGGTGACTCGACGATCGCGCAACACCCAGGTCAACGCCAGCTGAGCCAGGGATTGACCCCGTTGGGCAGCGAACTCGTGGAGGCCGCGAATCGTGCCCAACACGTCGGGATGAAAGTCGTCCCCTCTGAGCAGGCTGTCCGGCAGCGAGGCGCGCGACCCAGCGGGAATTCCATTGAGGTAGCGATTCGTCAGCAACCCCTGATAAAGCGGACAAAAGGCGATGACGCCGATGCCCAGGTCCTCCACCGCGTCCAGCAACCGGGCTTCGATCCAACGGTTAAGCATGGAGTAATTTGGCTGATGGATCGCCAACGGCGCGAATCCCTCGGCCTTGCAAATCGCCGCCGCTCTTCGGGTCTGCTCGGCGGTGTAGCTGCTGATCCCCACATAGAGCGCTTTGCCCGACCGGACTGCCGAATCGAGCGCGCCCATCGTCTCTTCGAGGGGCGTCAACGGGTCAAAGCGATGGCTGTAGAACAAATCTACATAGTCGATTCTCAAACGCTTGAGCGACTGATCCAGACTGGCCAGCAACGACTTGCGGCTGCTCCATTCGCCGTAAGGACCAGGCCACATTCGATAACCGGCCTTAGATGAGATAATCAACTCGTCGCGAGGGAGTTGTTTGAGGATCGTGCCGACATGTTCCTCAGCGCTGCCGGGAGGTGGGCCGTAGTTGTTGGCCAGGTCGAAGTGGGTGATTCCGGCGTCAAAGGCAGTGAAGAGCATCCGACGATGGTTGTCAGAGACCGCCTCGCCGCCGAAGTTGTGCCAGCAGCCCAGGGAGATCGCCGGCAGGTTCAGGCCGGTACGTCCACAGCGTCGATAAGACATCCGACCATCATAGCGGTCGGGGTTGGGTTCATATGAGGAAATCGTGGCGGCGGCCATGCAATTGGTCTCGGGGTCGAACCGGTTCTTATCTTAGGGCGAATTTGCCAACGACGACATGCAACAGAACGCGGGCTGAACACCCGGGTCTCCCCCAGGATTCGCCTCAGCACTCCTGATTCGACATCGGAACCGCGACCAATTCAACCATCATGCCCCGCTCCCAGCACGTTTTTCCGCCCCTCCCGCGACCCACCTTTCCCAACCGCTGTCTCCTTTTTCCCCCGCCGTTTCCGCTCTGGCTCGGTTCGAGGGTGGCTCCGTACACTCCTGACCTGCCTCCACTCCAAACATTCACCGGCTCGCTCCGCCCCGATCCGAGACGACGACCAAGCGGAAGCCAACGAGGTCCAACCGGCGCGCCGGCGCATTCGAGACGGCTCGCCGGGTAGCCGCTCCC
>Ga0209017_10000795_pt1 | contig 28706 bp, 27 predicted proteins | sample YNPBryunderm2012_FD_185812 | JGI IMG/M metagenome (GOLD analysis project Ga0209017, IMG submission 185812) | Anoxygenic and chlorotrophic microbial mat microbial communities from Yellowstone National Park, USA - YNP Bryant MS undermat 2012... ...
TCACCCCCACGACTCGACCGCCAGCCGACGACCCGGAGTGTTCGGTCCGAACTGCTCCTCGTGGTTCAAGAAGTTGCCTTTCTGCGTCAATCAATTGCCGACGAGCGCTACCCTATTGTTCTGGAAGCCCCACCCCGTAGCCGCAACACTCCACGACTAGCCCCACTTCCGAAATTCTTCATTTGGCGTTTTGTTTGTGATCGCGAACGGATTTGGGGTACTGATGACTGGGCACAAGCGCATAAATGCGTTCCTTCTTGAGAAGACCGTTCAGGAGATCCCGAGGATATTCCTGGCCGTCAATCTCTCGCTTGTCGAGACCAAGAACTTTCCACTTTTCGCCAGCGGTGCCGTTGGATTCGAACTGGAAAAAAGCTCCTCCAGAGTTGTCCGTGATGATCCAGCCGTAATCCCGTAAGGCAACCGCGATGACCCTGGCCGAATAGCGGGTCGCTTCCCCGAGTTCTTTGGGAAGCCCTTGAATCCATTCTTCGATGACTTCATCCGTCACATTCAGGGCGAAACGCATTCCTTCCGGGACGCCCTCAGGTATGCCGAATTTGCTGCCATCGGTTTTCGTCGCCGGGGGGACAAAGAACTTGGAATTCGGGTTCTTCGCCGGCATCGACAATGCGTGCCGAATCGCCCCTTGCATGATTTCTTCTGGTCTTGTTAGCATCGCCAGGTACTGAATGCCGCAGCCTCGTGAAGGCGGGAAACCGTCCTCTTTGGTGCGGTAATCTCCCTCCACGAGATTGCCGTTGCTGACCGTGAGTGTTTTTCCGTCGAAGCGGACCTGGAAAAGGTTCCATTCCCGACCAGTTTCTGGATCGAGAATGATGACTTGGGCATCGCTACCTCGAGCCGGTTTCCATTTCGGGTTCCAGGGAATGCTCTTGCCATGCAAGTTGCTCCAATCCGGATTCCGTGACTTCACGGGAATTTGCATCGTCGCTTCGCTTGCTGTATACACGGGATACGAGTAGTCCTCAAAGCCGCCCAAATTGAAGTTGCCCGGGCGAGCCGCCGTCGATAACCGCCACAACCTGTCCACCCACAGATCCGAATCCGGATGTTTGGCGATCCCCTTGACCGGAATATTCCAGGGTGCATTCGGACCATACGGCCGTTGGTAGTCCTGGGGTCGGAATCGGGCGAAGCTCTTCTGCAAAGAAGCTGGAATTTCCTGCGCGATGGTTTTTGAGTTGACGATGGCGAAGGCCAGGGTCAAGACCGTCACCAAAAAGCCGATTCGGGAATCACCCATGTTCACTTCCCTGATAGACCGTGCCGAACATGATCACGGTGTGACTCGAGCCAAAGGGAGCGACGATCCAAGGAGGCAAATCGTGCTCCCGCAGCCAGGCGGAGAAGTTCCAGGGACGGCATTCTACAACTCCTTTGTAGTCTTGAACACCAGCAAGTACGGGACGGCAGAGCGACCATCGCGATCTTTGAAGTTGTTGAACTTCCCACTGTTCAGCCAAATGGCATAAGTCTTCTCGGGCTGCAATTTCACTGGTAGCACGCAGGTCCGATTGTCCGCAAGGTACTTCGGCTCGCCATCTATTGTCGGGAAGCTTTCGTCCGATAGCTTCGCCCACGACCAGCTATTGTCGAGCATGTCCTTGCTGAAGGTGACTTTGATCTGCGTCAGCTTCGGGTCCACCGTAGCAGCACCAGCCTCGGGAACTGTCTTCACGACCACGGGGGGTGCGGTTTCGAGGCTGATATCGTCGGCTCGGGTCGCATTGCCGAGCAGGCAAGTCACCACAGCCGCAAGTTTGATCGCCATCGACTTCATGGTTCCTCTCCTAGATTAAGCCGGAGCAAAAAAGCTTCCGCCGCACGAATCGCCGAGTTCGCCTTCATAAGCATATCGTATCATGCGGTGCTATTGGATAGCGTATCTGGCTTGGCATTCGGGAAACTTAGTCGAACCGCTCATCCTCGCGGTTCTCCAGGTTGCCGCTGTTAATGAGGATGACGATGCCGCAGATCAGCGTCGGCAGGTTGATTAGCCCGACCATAATCTCGAAGATGGCCAGCGTCTTCGCCTGCGAACCCACCCGCCGGAGTGGCAGGCGGTCAGCCTTCGACCACAAATCAAACTCGAAGATGCACAGGATGATCATTGGGATGATGAAAACGACCCCGGGGCAGGAACAGAACCAGAAGGGGATGAAGAAGGCCCAGACCCAGAACAGGCTGACCACTATGTTAGAAATTGCCGAGATGAGAAGCGGTATTTTGATGCTGTCACGCAACTTGCCGACTTCGCTCAAACGAGCGTCGACTCCGGGCAGCTGCCTGGAGCCGGTGTGAGGCTGCCGTATCCCACACTTAGGGCAGATCTCAGCACGAACGTGAATGCGGCTACCGCACTCGTGGCAAAACTTCGTGCGTCCCGGAATGGTGTCTTGGTGATCGGAATTGTTGTCCGGATGCCGCCAGTTCGATCGTGGCGGTATGTCATGCTGTGGGTGGTGTCGCTGCTCCGATGCCAGCGGATCAGCACTATTTCCAGGCGGGGAAGTCGGCAGCGTCAGTCGGGCCGAGCAATTCGGACAGGTGACGATCTTGCCAGCGGCCTCATCGGGGATCTTAAGACGCTGGCCGCATGTCGGACAATTGACAGCAATTGGCATGGTCTCTCCAGATTCGAACGGCCAAGGTCAGCCGTGATGAGGGCAAGTCAGCCAAAATCAGACCATTCCTCCTCTCCGCCCCTTCAGCGACACGACTTGGTTCGGCCTACGTTTTAACCGACGGCTACTCGACACTGAGTCGGCCGACCTTCCAGACTCCCTCATCGACATTCAGCACGACCTTAATCGAGCCCTTGCCGCTGGAGGAACGGAACGTGCACTCGGCAGTCCGAAGATCGCCTTCCGTTTTGAACTCGCAGGCTTCAAACTCGGCCGGCCGCTTAAGGACCGGCTTCGATTTGACGTACTGCCGGAAGCGTTCCCGGCCGTACATCGACTTGAAGTCTGCGGAGGTTCCGGCCCAGGCGTTATCAACCCGCCCAGCTCGAATCTCGTCGAGGAAGGTAGCGGCCTTCTCCTTGGCCTCATCCGGGGTGATCGCTGGGGTTCGGTCGCGGAGGTATGCAAACCAGAAAACCCCGGCAAGTACGCCGAGGATCGCGACAACTACAAGCGGACGGAGGTCGATCGGTTTCCCTTCCATGCGGCCCTCGCTCAGTAGTCGCCCGGGACCGTTTCGCCCCCGGCGCGAGTGCCGAGCGCCCGCCAGACTGCCGGGTCGATGCCGTTCCGCACCGCCCGGACCGACCCGTCCATCAGCAGCACGTTAACTAGCCCAGGATGATAGCTCCGCGCGGTGATCGCCGCGTAAGTGGGCACGGTAATCGACTCGCCATCCCGGCTGGATGTGAAGTCGATGTCTTGGGTGATGCCGCCTGAGATGTAGTGAACGACTGTGTTTGGAGGGAACGTCGTCGTCACCCCGGTCTCTCGCACGTCCCCCTCAACCCACTCGGTGTGGCCATTGTTATCCACAGTTCCACCGTAGTACGGGGCCAAGTCGGCTGGTAAATTGGGTGGCGGGACGTCAAGCATATCCGGCTTCAGCGAGTCCCACATGTTCGGCTGATATGCCTTCACCTCAGCAACCCCGAGGGTGGACGACAGGCCATCGCTGTAGTCGGCCGGCTTGGTCCACAGGTTCGGCGCGAATGCCCCGTCACCCTGCTTGCCGGACACCGGGTCGTACACGAACCAGGTCCCTTCGTTGAACCCGTAGTTCAGCGGGTAGTGCGTAATGTTGGGGGTGACACGAGCACGGTCGTTGATCTCGCTGGGGCAGATGTAGACGGCGATCCGCATCTTCGCCACGTCGGGGCGGGTGGTGTAGTCGTTCCGTGCTGTTTTGAAGTCGATGAGATTATGCAGGTTGGTCTGCTCCAAATACGGTAGTAAGCGGGCGTGAGCGGACCAAGGTTGCGAGGTCTCGCTCCTCGGCATCTCGGAACAGGTTGGATAAGTGCCGAGGGCCGTATGGTAGTTGTGCAGTGCCAGCCCGATTTGCTTCAGGTTATTCTGGCATTTTGTGCGAGCTGCAATATCCCGGACTTTCTGGACTGCTGGCAATAGCAGGCCGATCAGAATCCCGATGATGGCGATGACGACTAGCAGCTCGATCAGCGTAAAACCACGATGTTTTCCCATAATTCCGACCTTTCGCAATGTGATGCCTGTTTCTGCCAGCGAGTGGCCTTGCTCGTAAGCAGCGGAGGCCGAGCAGGCGGTGGTTAGTGTATCTGATTAGACACTGCTGTCAGCCTCGCGGGCCCGCTAAATGGACAGCACCCCGCGAAATGAAGTTCACTTCAGCCACGGCCGCCTGCGTTGGGGTCGATGAATCGCACGTATTCCCCGTCAGCCGCAGCCCGTGGCTCTGCGGAAAAACTCAGGTCAGGACCACACCGGTGCTACTCAACGATGACCTTGATATCGGGGATCACCGGCATATACACCTTTTGCAGAAAGTCTTGTAATAACTGGCAGCCATCTTTGTAGGCACGCTCCAACTCCTCTTCGCCTTTGGCGCGAGCATTCGGCTTCAGTTGTTCGTTGAGTACCTGCTCACGCAATTTCATCAAGCTTTTGGGCGACCGGAAAAATGGGTTTCTCTGCTCCTCCATATACATAGCCTCGCGATCCGGAATCGGGTCCGCCAGTTGAACTGCTGGCATGCGAACCGTCAATTTTCGGCTGTTGGGATTATAGCGGAGGTCTTCAGGCTTGAGGGTTTTGAGATCGACCACGTAACGGAACTTGCAGGGAATCCGGAGCTTGATGTAGTTAGTGCCGAAGATGCTTTCGTCCGACCCTTCGACCGTGACTTCGCCGTCCAACTCCATGACCTCCAGCTTGCCGCCTGCTCGAGCCATGCCGAGAAAAGTGACCACACTGGGCGGCTGCTGTTTGGTCGTAAAGTCCTCGACCAGCTCCTTGACCTCGAGAGCGATTTTGATTCCGGGGATCAGATTGCCGATCGGCTTGGCGACGCCCGCCTCTGACGGCAGCGATTGAGCATCTGCAACGGGTGCCGAAACCCACAAAACCAGCAGCACAATCCCAGGTTGGATACGTTTCAACATGATGTGACATCCTCGTGGGTGTTACTAGCAAATGTCTACCGAGTCCCCCTCCTCGGCAAACATCATCAAACAGTTCGCCAGCGCTCACGGAAGATTTCGTAAAATTCGATATTGTTTCCGCTCTCAGCCCTCCACTGCCTAACGACTGTGTTCCCTTGCCGGGCCGACGGCAAGAAACGCGATGTTTTCGGAAAACCGCAATCAAGGCTCGCTCAGGTGCAACCCACTGCTCCGGAACCTGTTGCGATCCGTCACGACGGCATCCGGCTGCTCATTCGGACTTTCTTCGTCGTCGGGCTCACTGACAACGTTGAAGCGATCGGGATGCTAAACTCGTCGCTTCTATGCTCGCTGAGAGTGCTCACGGTCGACAGGGAAAATGCCAGCCTCGACCTGCGACCGCGGCAACCGTTCATCCTGGAACTCGCCGTCCTCTGGATCAAGTTTGACAAGGCTTCACGGCAACCGCCCGAGCCAAGATTCACCTGGCTGCACCTCACGAGTCAATGACAGGTGGGAATACACCTCAGGTTCGCGGATTGGCAGCGTTTGTCGGCCTGCTTGTCGCTCAGCCGCTTTGCCGTGTGCCACACCCCGAGGTCGAAGCTCATCAGCGTGTCCTCCGAGTCGGAGCGACCGACCTCAGTCGCAGCGGTCTGCGAAACATATGCGTGAAAAACGAATTCGGGCGTAGATTGGCAAATCGCGCCGATCAAGTCCTTGCGGTAGCCTCACCTGTTGGCTATTCAATTTCGCCCATAGCTCCCATGCAGGGAGTGTCCCAGTCATTGGTGGCTTCCGGAGACGAGGTTGGTCTGTTTCTGCAGTTCTGTGTAAATCCTGAAAAAGATAATTGCCTGCTCACAAATCAGCCGGATGACAAGGGGACCTATGATGAGAATCGCTACCCCTAGCATGAATAAAAAGATGGAAAAGTGATGCTGAGGCTGATAATGATTATTATACATGGTTTTAACAAATTCATCCGGCGACACAGCTACGAAGCTAGCGATAATCAACGACAATCCGAAGAAATTAGTTATTGCCAGACCTAACCAGAAAAAGATCTGGATCAGTATGGGTGTGATCATCACTTGGAATGTCAAAAATCCGCGCAAGTCGAAATAAGTGTGAGGCTGGGATTGTTTTCGGCGTGTCGCTGGGTCGCCTGAGAAGTCCGAGCCCAAGTTGGGTGGTGGAGGAACTGGCGGGGCTGAGTCGTAATACGCGGAGGCTGAACCTCCAGAGGCAGCAGGGCAACTCGATGGGGTGTTGCCTGTTGCTGAATAAGTTTTCTGGCTTCGGCCTGTCAGCGGTTCGGCAGGTTCTGAACTGGCTTGGATCACCGCGCTTCGGGGAGAGTCATCGAAGAGACCAGCCACCTTTTGTGCGAGGACCCACTTTCCATCCTCTCCCTTCCTCACATAGTCCGATGGCTGGATCTCTCCGTGATCACGCAGGGACTTCAAGGTCTGTGTATCGAACGGACCGTGAACATGGCCGTTGATCCGTGCATACCAATTTTGAGCCATAATTATCTTTCTCCTTGCAGGTTGCGACTCGTGGCGCAGTGTCATCTCAAGATTCGTGATCGGTCAGCACCGGTTTCGCTCGGATCGCCCAGCCGAAGCGCCTGATAATACTCGGGCAGGCATTGCTGTCTAAACTGTAATTGAATTAGATGGCAAGTCAATCGATTAGACACACAGACGGACGGAAACGTTCGCGCTGCTGCCGCTGAAATTGATATGAAGCGGAAACGGTTTCTGCAGTCGGTGCGGAGTGAAATATCACCCGGTGGGAAAGAATTCACTCACCGGGTAAGCATAGATCGGTAAAGGTGGTTGCGATGGCGTTGGAGGATCAAAAGATGGTTGTTGCCGCAAAACTTTAGGCGGCACGTGCCATTTTTGCTGGCGCGGGAATTCGTAATTCCGCCTTGTTGATCCATTTGCCAGCGTCGGGTGCCCCCTGCCATTGTTGCAAGCGGATCACGGTCACACGGTCGCGTTCTTCATCATCGAGGACTTCGTGATAGGCTTCGGCGTAGCCCGCTCGAACTTGTGTGGACGAACGGCCGACAAAGAGCAAAGCTTCTTCGCCTGTTTCGTAAACCGCTAATGCTCGCCAACCTTGTGCTTTGGCTTCGGTTTGAATCAACATGGGTGTGTCCCTCCATGGACGTACAAGTCATTGAATTTTTTGAAGTCTAAAACTCAGTGCCGCTATCGTAGCGGCAGGGATAAGGTGACAAAACGTGAGCTGAATGTCAACAAAATTCTGAGGAAAAACCAAAATTTCCTCAAGTTAGCGGGCGCGATAGACGATGCGGCCGCGGGTGAGATCATACGGAGAGATTTCAACTTTGACGCGATCACCCGGGATTATCCGGATGAAGTTTTTTCTCATTTTGCCGGCAACATGAGCGATAACTTCGCCGCCAATGTCTAATTCCACCCGAAACTGTGTATTGGCTAAAGCCTCTTTGACTCGTCCTTCAACTTCGATAGCTTCTTCTTTCGCCATCCGCCCTCCACTTGGAGAAATCATGTTGACGAAGTTCCTCTGAACTTCGCAAAGGCTAAAGCACCTCGATCAATCTGATTTTACAAGGGAAGTATGATTCACCAAGCCCGCCGACGTGGAAATTCGCGGACTGGCGAGGGCATTCGTCGATGGGCTGAAGTCTCTTCAGTAACGTTCACCGCCTTCGTAACCGCCATGATCGTAGCCACCACGGCCACCACCATATCCCCGGCTGCCCCCGGCACCGTAACCACGCCCACCCCCAGCTGGGCGGGACTCACGCGGCTTGGCGATGTTCACGGTCAGCGGACGGCCGTTGTAGGGGTTATTATTCAGCGCCTGGATCGCAGCATTGGCTTCGGATTCTTGGGCCATTTCGACGAAACCGAAGCCGCGGGATCGACCTGTTTCCCGATCGGAAATAATTTGGGCCTTAAGCACTTGGCCGAACTCGGAGAACAAGGCATAAAGGTCGTCGGACGTCGTTTGCCAAGGGAGATTGCCGACATAAATATTCGTGGCCATGTCAAAACCGCAGAACTCACCAGCTTGCGTCACCGCGACCCGGGCAGCCCCGTCGAACCGATTTCGGCGAGCACAACTCCCCGAGTCCGGTACACCTATCGGCCGATGATACGGACGATTAAATATCATTTTAGATTCATGATTACCTCGATGAAAGCGAAAACCCCGAAAAAATCTTGCAAAGAAACGATGCAGGCAATGCCTGGAATTGTCGAGCACACTCCCGGAATTTTTGCGGGTGACAGGCACGGCTGCGTTCAAACTTGCCGACAGGCAACGTAACGGCGGCCGAGCAGTTTTTCAATTCTGCCCCAAGGATTGCTGGCAAACTCCAGTTGCGTCAATAGAAAAGAATGGTGTTGATATCGTTCCTTCGGCACAAGATCCTTTCAAATAACATGGTCGAGCCAGTATTGAAGCTTGGTATTCCCGCCGGTTCACTCCAGGAAGCAACCGGCGAGCTTTTTCGCAAAGCGGGTTACAAGCTCACTTATGCCAACCGAAGTTATTATCCGAGCATTGACGATCCCGAAATCCATTGCACGTTGATTCGGGCTCAGGAAATGGCACGGTATGTGCAAGATGGTTCGCTCGATTGCGGGCTAACCGGGCATGATTGGGTCCTGGAAAATGATGCCAAGGTGGTGGAACTTGCGGAATTGGTTTTCAGCAAAGTGAGTCGGCGACCGGTTCGCTGGGTCTTGGCAGTGCCGAATGACAGCCCGATCCGAGAACCGAAAGATCTTCAGGGAAAACGGATTGCGACGGAAGTGGTCAACATCACTCGGCGTTGGCTGCAATCGCACGGAGTGGAAGCCATCGTGGAATTCAGTTGGGGAGCCACCGAGGTCAAGCCGCCGAAACTCGCCGACGCTATCGTTGAAGTCACAGAAACAGGCAGTTCGCTACGAGCTAACAACTTACGGATTGTCTCCGAGATTCTGCAAAGCACGACCCGATTCATTGCCAACCCGGTGGCGGCAGCTGATCCGTGGAAGCGGCAGAAAATGGACGACCTGGTTTTGATGCTTCAAGGCGCGATGGCGGCGGAAAATAAGGTCGGTCTGATGATGAATGTTCGCCGGGAGAACTTGGAAAGCGTTTTAAAAGTCTTGCCTGCCCTGCAAAAACCGACGATCTCGGCATTGTCGGACCCTCAGTGGGTGGATGTTATGGCCATTCTCGATGAGGATGTGGTTCGGCGGATCATTCCCGAACTCAAACGGGCCGGTGCGTCGGGGATTGTCGAGTTTCCCCTGAATAAGCTGATTGAATAAGCGTTGGATGATCGGGTCATTGCCACAGGTCGTGGAAATAGTGATTCTTTCCTAGAATTTAAACACAGATTCGCTGCAACTTCGTGATGTCTATCTGCCTCAGGAACAGCGATGCCCGGAACCTTGTTGAAGTGGCCGCCACTTAGCCCGACGCGGGCGGCGTTTCCTATCGCACCGTTGTTGCTGCGGGATCAACCGCCCCCCCGGCGTCAACACAAGGTGATGGCAGTTCTCCCGGCGTACAACGCTGAGCGAACCTTGGCCGCAACGGTGGCAGAGATTCCGCCAGGCAGTGTCGATGAGATTTTGCTGGTCGATGATGGCAGCCGTGATCGGACGGTGGCAATCGCCCGCGATATGGGGCTGACGGTGATTGTGCATTCGGAAAACCGGGGTTACGGCGGCAATCAAAAAACCTGCTACCGCTACGCCCTTGAGCATGGTGCGGACATTGTGGTGATGATTCATCCGGATTATCAATACGATGCTCGAATTATACCGCATGCCGTTGGCTTTATTGAACTGGGGATTTGCGACCTGATCCTGGGTAACAGGATACGCTCACGGTCGGAGGCGATTGGATGCGGGATGCCGTGGTGGAAATATTTTTGTAACCGTGGCTTAACGGCCTTTGAAAACATTTTTCTCGGCCAGAATCTTGGCGAATTTCACAGTGGGTTTCGCGTTTACCGCCGGGAAGTGCTCGAAACGATTCCATTCGAACGGAATTCGGATGACTTTGTTTTTGATACGCAATTTCTGGTGCAGGCGGTGTCTTTTGGCTTCCGTTTGGGAGATGTGCCGGTACCGGTCCGCTATTTTGATGAGGCCAGTCAAATTAATTTTCGTCGGAGTGTGAAATACGGCCTGGAAACTGTTCGGACCGTGGGGGAATATTGGTTGCACCGAGCGCGAGTCTGGCGATCGCCACTGTTTGAGCGAGCCGATCGGAGTTCCTCGAGGATGCCAAGCATCTCATCAAGTTGAACTGCTCGGCAAATTGCCTTCAATCGCGTCGTCGCCCAGCGCTTGGATCGTTTGTGAAAGGGTGGGGAGCGACGGAGAATGGTTATTTCTTGTACCGACGGCCGGTCAGGTCGGCATGCACTTCCGCCGGCGCACGAACGATGATGGACATTGTTGGGTAATGGAAGGTGACGATCGCCGGCCCTCCGCGGTCTTTCCAGATCATTGGATCGATCGATTGCTTGATCGAATCAACAATCACCTGGGCGTTTGCCATGGTTTGCTGATAATCGATTTGTGGTCCCCAGGTCACAGCACCGCCGAACGGCCCTGCCATCTGAATGAGATCGCCCATGTAGTAAGCCCGTGTCACTTGCAAGTCGCGAGCTTTTTCGACGGTCACCACTTGAATGATTTTATCTTTGATGACAAATGTCAGCCCCTGCGATTGCAAGACCGCCCGCAGTGCCGTGCGTGCCGAGACGTTGCCGGGCATATTCACGGGGCGTTGCAGATCCAACCCCGCATCCTCAAGTGAGCGTTTGTCCAGATAGATTTCTTTGCCGACGAGATTCGAAAGCGTTTGGACAGTTTCGAGAAACGGGGCATTGTTGAGTGGTTGGCTGACCGGTTTTTCCAAGGCGCGAAGGATTGCTTCCTCCTCGGGGCCGATGAGTGGCTTTTCTTCCCGTGCTTTGGTTAATTCCGCCCAGTTTTTCGGAAATTCCACATTGCCGGTGGCGGGCATTGCCGAGCGGCGAACATCGTTCATCGCCATTTGAACTCGAGCATCGGTTTCCCGGGTGAGTTGTTTAGCCTCGACGATGCTCTGAGAAAAATCTGCTTGTGAGGTCAGGGCCACGACAGCGGGATTGTTCGGATACTTTTGGCTGAGTTGAGCAATTCTGGCCCGAGCTGCCGCGATTCGACCGAGTTCGACGAGTTTTTCGATTTCCGTCAGGTTTTGCGCCACCTCTTTGGCTTCTTGGGAATATGCCTGATGTCGTGCTTGGGCATGATCACGGGGTCGTGATGCATTCGAATCAGCGCTTGGTCGCAGAGCAGGGCCGCGACCTTCCAGAAGATCCATCCGAGACTGAATCAGCGCAACCAGCTCTCGTCGTTTATTCGGTGAAACGATTGCCGAGAGGTCCAAGTTGAGCAGTGCTTCTCGTAATCGCCGTACAGCTCGAGCGCGATCCGTCTCGGCGATTCGGTCTGCTTCCGTGATGGCGCTGCGAACATCTGCTTCGGCTTTCTGGTCGATAATCTGTGTGTACGCTTTGGCCCGCTCGATAGGATCCAGCGGAATAGACTGGGGCTGGGCCAACAACGATGCCGCCATGCTCGTGAACACCACGGCAAGCATCGCGAAGCGGAAGCAACGCGAGGGGATCATCGTCATGAGCAGGCCCTTTCCTGGCGGACCGATCGAATACTATCCTTCATAAAAACGTAACTTACAGTTGAAACGTTTGCCTGATTTGTGGCCATGAGGAGCAGAAGGTCGTCCTCAATTGTGGCGGTCTGAATTGTAGAACTCGCATAATCCGCAGCCAAGCCGATCAAACAGTGCCGCTTGGCTTCAACATCCCGACTTTGGCAGCATATTGGAACAAGCCACCGGCTTCGATAATCGGAGCCACTTCGCCAAGAGGTTGCAGCGGCCAACGATCGCCGGTGGTCAGATTGTGCAACTCACAGGCCGACAAATCGATCCGCAACTGATCTCCGGTACAGACGGAATCGCACAGGCGTGCTTGGCATTCGATCGGGATCAAATACCCACCGTTGACGGCGTTTCGGTAAAAAATTCGGGCATAGAACTCGGCCACCACGGCAGCGATCCCGGCCGCGGCAAGAGCAATCGGGGCATGTTCCCGGCTGGAACCGCAGCCGAAATTTTTCCCGGCAATAATGATGTTATACGGGGAAAGGTATTCATCGTCGGGACCATGAAAGGGGATGTGGCCCTTCGGCAACCCGGCCTGATCGTTCGGGACGCCGCTCAGCGCGAACTTACCGAACATGCGATATTCTTCTGGAATTGAGGGATTAAATGTCAGATATTGTGCAGGGATAATCTGATCTGTGTCAATGTTGTCTCCGAGAACATAAGCTCGACCTTCGATGATCGTTTTCATGCCACAACCTCAAAGCTGTAAATCGGATCAAAATCAAGATAACCATTTATCATACAAAAGGCATGTCTTCAGGTGAGGTAGAAAGTCGTTCGGAAATGTCGTTTTCCGGAAGTGAAATTTTCATCGTGGAGCCAGAATTGCGGAATTTCTGCGGGAATTTCCGACGTTTCCGCGGTTGGCCGTGTCCGATTTTTATGCTACAGTCTATTAGGCGTGTCGGACAATCGGCGGTTGAGGTTTCTTCCGAATAGCCTCAGTTGCGGGGTTTTAACTCCGCTCGCTTCAGCGCATCGTCATTTGTTGCATTGTCATCGATTTGGGAGGCGGCATCAGCCCGGCCAGTTCTGTCGCTGAAGTGATGATTGAAGGGAGTGTCGCCGGTTCGTTTCGGCGTCTGTTATTCCATCATATTTTTCATCGAACGGTGTTTGGGGTAGCCACGCTATGTATGCGCGATTGATCGTCGAAGCTGGAGACTGCCTTCCATCGGCAGTCGATCTAACGCCGCTCCAACCGGCAACGTTGGGCCGAAGCCGCGATAACACCATTGTCGTTCGTGATGAGATGGTATCCCGACTTCATGCCAAGGTTTATTACGATGATCATTGTTGGGTCATCCGTGACTTTGGCTTGAATGGTACCCGTGTCAACGGGCAGCGGATTCAAGGGTCGGTTGAATTGGCGGATGGGGCGATGATCGAGATGGGCGATGTCCGGATTCGCTTTTCCGTCTCGGCGTTGGCACCAGTGGATACCCCCTTTCCGGGTCAGCCGGTCAAGTCGTGGTCGGTTCCAGTCAGCGCTACGGCTTCTTCGGTCGCGAATGCCAAGCCTGCAGGTAGTGGGATGACGCCGGTGCGCACGGCTTCAGAGATCAGCAGTACGAAAGTGCATGGGCATCCGATTCGCCAGCCAGCCGTCGATCTTTCGACCCCGGACTCTGGACATCCGGCCGAGGCGGGCGACACACAGTTGCGGGTCGATGAGTTAACTGCATTAAATCGGTACATGACCGCGGCGGTGGCGGAGACCGATTCGCATGAACTGATTCGCCTGAGTTTATTGACCATTCTCAATCAGACGTCCGCGACAGTGGCAGGTTATTTGAGCCTGGATCCCGCGGAACCGACTCCGAAGGTCGTCTTGCCGGAACGGGCATCCGTCGATACCCGGTTGAGTCGCCGTTTGACCGAGCGAGTTCGTTCGGATCGGAAACGAGTCTGGCTGTTTGGGGATGCGGTGAATGAAGGGGGAGTCGATCCGGCCGACAGCCTGTCTGCATTTGCCGATGCGGTTTGCTTGCCAGTCGCCGCGCCGACTGGCGAGCCGATGGCGGCGTTGCACGTCTACCGCACGGGCAGGGCGTTTCGAGAGCGAGATGTACGCTTCCTGGAAGCAATCGCTGGCTTTCTCACTCCGGCTCTGGAAACCTTGCGGACACGGCGAAAGCTGGAAGCCGAGAATCAACGACTTCGTGGCGTTGCTCCGGTGGCGGATGAATTGATCGGTGACAGTTCCGCCATCATGACGCTCCGCGGGCAAATCACCCGGGCGGCTCCGCAACCTTTTACCGTGCTGATCGTGGGGGAAAGCGGCTCGGGGAAAGAACTGGTGGCTCAGGCGTTGCATCATCACAGCCCACGAGCGAAGGGGCCGCTGGTTGTCGTCAATTGTGCCGCAATCGCACCGACCTTGCTTGAAGCCGAATTGTTTGGCTATCGCAAGGGAGCGTTCAGTGGAGCCGATCGTGATCATCCCGGGTTGTTTGAACAGGCCGATGAAGGTACACTTTTCCTCGACGAAGTTGGCGAACTTTCCCTCGAATGTCAGGCAAAACTTCTCCGGGTGATCGAGTCGAAAGCCTTCCGGCCCGTAGGCGGAACGCAAGATGTCAAAGTCGATGTCCGAGTTATTGCCGCCACACACCGGGATCTCGACGCCGAAGTCAAAGCCGGCCGGTTCCGTCAAGATTTGCTGTTCCGTCTCAAAATCATCTCCCTGCATGTTCCGCCGTTGCGGGAACATGCGGAAGATATTCCGGAACTGGCACGATTCTTCCTCGAACGCCTGAGTCTGCAGTGCCGGCGATCGTTCAAACTGACGCCGGCCGCGATGCGGCGGCTGCAAAGTTATTCCTGGCCGGGAAATGTCCGGCAACTGCGTGCCGTGCTGGAAAGTGCTGCCGTCATGAGTGAATCCGATCAAATCGATGCTGAGGCACTTCCGCTCGGAGCCAGCAGTGCAGACAATACCTGCGTCACGGCAGGGGGGCTCGACGTTCCGACGAGCCTGGACATTGACGAAATTGAAACCTGGGCGATCCGCCGAGCGTTGCGGCATACTCACGGCAACATTAGCCAAGCGGCTCGGGTGCTTGGCATGAGCCGCGATACCTTGCACACCAAATTAAAGAAAAAAGGCATTGACCGAGACGCCGTTCTGCACGATTAACGGTTTGAATAATCAAACGGATCAAATGTAATGCGGATGTTCCCACGGGAGTCAGTATGAAAATGATTGTCGCTTGGATCGACACGTTTTCGGAACAACGTCCCGAGCGCTCGTCCAACATCGAATGATTTCTCAAAACCTCAGATTCCCCGTGGCTGGCAACCGCGACTGAACCTGCCGGGAAATCGATGTGAGCAAATCACGGCTGTGAGGAATACGAAATTGTCCTGGCGGTGAACGGGCATGCACCTCGGCCATTGCGGGGACTTACTCAGCCGCGTCGATGCGCTCGATGACCATGGCGACGGCATTACCGCCGCCAAGGCACAAGCTAGCGAGTCCGTACCGTGCCTGATGTTTGTGGAGGGCGTGAATCAAGGTCACGAGCACACGGGCACCGCTCGCCCCGATCGGATGACCGAGGGCCACCGCTCCGCCATGCACATTCACCCGGGCACGATCCAGCCCCAGTTCCCGTTCACAAGCGATCATTTGCACTGCGAATGCTTCGTTAATTTCAAATAAGTCGATCTCTTCGAGTCTCAATCCGGCTCGGGATAAGACCTGGCGAATCGCCAGCACGGGAGCCAGAAAGATGTCACGCGGGGGAACGCCGCTGGTGGCAGTGGCGATGATTCTGGCCAGCGGTTTGCGGCCGAGGCTGGCCGCGACGGATTCGCTGGCGACAACGACAGCGGCGGCTCCATCCGAGAGCTGGGAGGCATTCCCGGCGGTTACGCTGCCGTTGTCTGCGCGAAAGACCGGCTTCAACCCGGCGAGAGAATCCATCGTGGTCTCCGGGCGAATTCCTTCATCCACGGCAACGACTCGTGCTTTCGCGCCGCTTCCGACCGAGACAGGAATGACCTCGGTGCTGAACGCTCCAGATTCCCAAGCTGCGGCGGCCCGCTGATGGCTATTGACCGCAAACTGATCTTGCTCGATGCGGGTGATGCCGCAACGATCGGCGAGTGCTTCAGCGGCATCACCCATCGCCCAGCGGTTAAACGGACACCACAGTCCGTCGTGGAGCAGCGCATCGACAACGGTACGGTTACCGTAACTGTAACCTTGACGAATTCCTGGTAAGAGAAAGGGAGCCTGGCTCATGCTTTCCATGCCGCCGGCAACGATTATCGTGGCGTCGCCCGATCGGATCACCTGATCGGCCAGGATCACCGCCTTAAGCCCGGAACCGCAGACTTTGTTGATTGTGACCGCGGCGATGGTTTCGGGAAGGCCGGCGGCAAGTGCGGCTTGGCGAGCTGGGGCTTGACCAACCCCGGCTTGAACCACGTTGCCGAAAATAACCTCGTCGATTGCTGTCGTCGCCACGTTGGCACGAGTCATCGCCTCGGCAATGACAAGGCTGCCGAGTTGAGGTGCACTCAACTGCGACAGTCCGCCGAGGAATTTCCCGATCGGAGTGCGAACGGCGGAGAGAATCACACAGGCCATGGCAGAGCCCCCTCATGGCATCAACCGTGTCTTACCCTGAGTGGGAAAACTACGGTTTCTCACCTGTGTCTAGGACTTAAGCGTGGCGGCCGAGGAGATTGTCGGCCAGAAGATTCCCCGCGCCGCCAATCATCTTCAGTGTTACGGCAGCCGCTTTCTTATCACCGTCATGGCGAATCAGACAGTCAGAAACACGTGTATTGCGGCAGTTTCGCAGCAATAGACCGATGCCATCACAATCGAGGATGCTGCAGCCGCTGACGTTGAATCGCTGGCAATCATCAAGCAAAAGGGCGGCTTCAGGGGCACGAACACCTTGCAGGTGCAACCCGGTGAGGGTGCAATCCCGACATGAGCGAAATTCGACACCGTTTTTTGTCGTATTGCTTGTTCCATAATTGTATGCAGGATTCCGCTCAAACAAATTCGGGCCGACAGCAATTTGCTCGCTCGATTCCACCCGGAGATTCGCTTCGTATCCCATCCAGAACGTGTTGCCCGTGATGCTGACGCCCCGACAATCCCGGAGATCGATATTTACCGCCACATCGGAAAGAACATTGTCGCCGATGGTGATGTGGCCCCAGCGGGGATTCTCGCCGGCTCGCGTGGCTTTGCCCGCGCCGATGACGCGGATATTTGCCGCACCCGGAACATTCGAGTGCTGAATCGTGCAGCCGGTGATCGCGACTTCCGCGGTCGAACCACCCCGGCAGTCGATGAAGACATTCGCAGCGGGCGGTCCGTCCTTGGCCATGCAGCCTTCGATATCGCAGGTGCCAATGTGCACATTCCGCACTTCTCCCGCTCGGCAGACCACGCCGCCACCGCCACAATAACTGATATGACAACCGACGATATTCGATTGATGCAAGTTGACATCGTCATAATAAATGCCGATGCCACTGTTCTCGTAAATGTGACATGCCGAAATCAGGACGTTTCGATTGCGTTGAATCAGGTGAATCCCATGCCGGCAACGGCGAATCGTGACGCCATGAATGCTCAATTGCATCGTTCCCGATGCTTCAATTCCGTCGGCTTCCGGGTGAGCACCGACAATCTCCAGGTTGCTGATGCGTGGCGTTCGCTGGCGATCCCAGATTTCCGGCTTCACGGTTTCCGGGGCGGCGGTTCCTTGGTGGCTACCGATGAAGCGGATGGCAGGTCCCGCCCCTGCCATCAGCAGGGTAGCGGTGCCGTCGGCAGTGATCGCAGCATAACCGGTCTGATCCAGATCGATGACGAGCGGCTTTGTGATTCGGTAAGTTCCTTTCGGAAAATCAATCGTACCCCGGCGATTGATAATAGCTTGGAGCGCGGCTGTGTCATCAGTTTTGCCATCTCCGACCACCCCTGGAAGTTTTTCCGCCGCTTCTGAGTTGACGGTCACAGGGGAAGAATTTCGTTCGGGTGCGGATGCACTCAGCCAGAGACCCAGACCGAGCAATCCAAGCAAGGAGGTCAGTAACGTGATTCGCCGTGACACCATAAGCGATCTCCGGATACGGAAAGGCAAGGTCGCTTTCCCAGGCAACCACGCCAGCACCAGTCGCGGTCGAGGTTTGTCATGAACCATCAGCATAGCATTTGCCTAGGCGACATTCACGCAGCAGCCGAGCGCATCCGGCGATTGATTCACCGGACCCCGGTGATGACCTGTGCGACGATCGATGCCCTGGCAGGCCGATCGGTGTACTTCAAATGCGAAAATTTTCAGAAAACCGGCTCGTTCAAATATCGCGGTGCCAGCAACGCTGTCCAGCTTCTTGATGAATCGCAGGCGAGGCACGGGGTCGTCACCCACAGTAGTGGCAATCACGCGCAAGCGTTGGCCCTCGCGGCGAAAGTTCGGGGCATTCCAGCCCGAGTGGTGATGCCACGGAACGCTTCCGCTGTCAAGCAGGCGGCCGTTCGAGCTTACGGCGCAGAGCTTTTCCTTTGCGAGCCGAACTTGACAGCTCGTGAACAAGCTGCGGCCGAGGTGCTCGCTCGCTTCGGCGGAACTTTGATTCCTCCCTTCGATCATCCAGACATTATCGCGGGGCAGGGCACCGCTGCCCTGGAATTGCTCGAGGAAGTCCCCGCACTCGACGCGGTGATTGTCCCTGTCGGCGGTGGGGGCATGCTGTCTGGCTGGTGCCTTGCCGCAAAAGGAATGAAGCCGGGCATCCAGGTTTTCGGTGCCGAACCCCGAGGAGCAGATGACGCGGCTCGTTCCAAGGCGGCGGGAACCTGGCTGCCGCAAACCGACCCGCGGACAATTGCCGACGGCTTGCTCACCAGTCTCGGAAAGTTAACCTGGCCGATCATTCGGGATCAGGTGGACGCGATTTACACCGTCAGCGATGCCGAGATTCTCTCGGCAATGCATCTTGTCTGGGAGCGAATGAAGCTGGTGATCGAACCGAGCGCCGCCGTCGGTGTGGCCGTCGTCTTGAGCGAATCGTTCCGGCAACTTCCGGGGCTCACCTCGGTGGGCGTTGTCCTGTGTGGGGGAAATCTCGAAATTCCGCCACTCGGTTCGCCACGAGATCAAGAGCGGCAATCATCGTGAAGGGAAAGCTCGCCTCGGTTTTCACAAGCGTGCTGCCGACACGGGCTGCGAGGCTAAGTTTCGGATGATTTGCTGGGTGAGTGTTGCCGTGGTACCATCGCCGCCGAGATCGCGGGTCAGGCCGATCCGGGCTTCGAGTGTGCGGACCACGGCTTGCTCGATCCGTTCCGCGGCTCGCCGTTCCCCTACATGTTCCAGCATCATGGCGGCACTTCGAATCAGCGCGATCGGGTTTGCTAGTCCTTGCCCGGCAATGTCTGGGGCCGAGCCATGCACCGCCTCGAACACTGCGTAGCGACTTCCCAGATTCGCTCCGGGTACGACGCCCAGGCCGCCGACCAGCCCGGCACACAGATCGGAAATCACATCGCCGAAAAGATTTTCCATCACCAGCACTTCAAACTGACTCGGATTCAATGCCAGTTGCAGGCAAAGATTATCAATCGGCGTTTCCTCATAACGGATAAACGGAAACTCATCGGCGACTTCACGGGCACAGTCGAGAAACAAGCCATCCGACAGCCGCATCACATCCGCCTTGTGACACAATGTGACCCGATGACGACCAGTCTGTCGCGCGAGTTCAAATGCAAAACGCACGATACGTTCCGCCGCCGGTCGGGTGATGACGCGCAGACTTTCAACCACCCCGGGCACAACCTGATGTTCCAGACCGGAATATAATCCCTCGGTATTTTCACGGACGACGACGAGATCGACATTATCGAACGGCGTCTTGACCCCGGGCAGGGTACGGACGGGGCGGACGCTCGCATAAAGCTCCAGTCCCTGACGGAGCCGGACGTTGATCGAGCGAAATCCCTTGCCCACCGGGGTCGTGCACGGTCCTTTTAATGCTACACGATAGCGGCGAATTAATTCGAGTGTTTCCTCCGGAAGCGGTTCGCCATGCCGCTCAGCGGCAGCAAGGCCGGCCTCGGCCCGAATCCAGTCGATTTTCACTCCGGCCGCCGCGATCACCTCGCACGCCGCGGCTGTCACCTCGGGTCCGATCCCGTCTCCTTCTATTAAAACGATGTTCATTCAAATCCTCGGATTCCATTGCCGGCCCGAACGTGGCCGATGCTGCCGCAGACGCATGGACAAGACCGCTGCTTGCCTGGTTAAGCTGCGCGGCCGTTGCCAGAACGGCCAGTCCCCGCTAGACTGAAAGATGCAAATCGAGGAAGTACCATCCGGGGAGCAAACGATTTTTCCCGACAGAATGTTTATCTGTTGTCTCGCGTTCTGCAAAGAAGCGAATAAAATACAGAAAAATTTTCTCTCCGTATCTCTCCCCCTCTTGAGGCCCGGGGTCCATGGAGACAGTCCGAGCAGCTTGTCCAAAATGCCACACATCCTTGAAAATTCCGCCAGACTGGTTCGGCAAAAACGTCAAATGCAAAAAATGTGGCTGCGTCTTCCAAGTCAAGCGGAAGCCGGCAGAGGTTCCTCCGGCTGCGGAGTCAACTGCTCCTCCCCCAGCGGCACCGGTTAAGGCAGCAGCGGTGCTGCCAGCGACCCCGATCCCAGCAACAGCAGTTCCCGCTGCTCCGATTTCTGGAACACCGCTGCCAGCGGCATCACCCGTTCCCGCCAACAGCCCGTTCCCGACCCCGGCTTACCCCGGCTACTCTCCTGCGATGATGCCCGGCTACCCCTATCCTGCTACTCCTGGCTATGCGTATGCCCCGCTGCCGGGTTACTCGCATCCTGTGGCTGCTCCGCCCGTTCCCGGCCCTGCGGTCGAACTCGCCGCTGTCCTTCCCGAACCGGAAGTCGGCGTATCCCGGCGATTGCGAAGGAAAGGCCCTGGAATCGGCACATATTTGCTCGCGGGGTTCATCGCCCTATTTCTGGTAGGTCTTGTCGGCGGAACCCTTTTCTGGGATACCCTCCGACCGAAGTTGCATGCAATCCTCGGTGGCAAAGAGAAATCCACGGCGAGCGTTACCACAACAAATCCCGCCAACTTGCCGAATTTCATCCCGACCACCGATTTCCCCCGGCGGATGCTTGTGCTGAACGTCACCAAATATTTGTATTGCAACAATTTAACTGCAGGCGACCCGCGGCTTGCCGGGGATCATGTGACCACCGTCGCCAGCAAACTCGCTTTCCACTGGCGTATTCCCACGGCTCCTGATAATAACCAACTCTTCATCATCAGTGATACGGCCAAAAACCCCCGGCCGATGCTCAAGTCCATCATTCAGGAGTCGTATCAGCGGTTTTTCGATACCAGCCGCGATCAGGATCGCATCGTCGTTTACTTTGGCGGTCACGCTCGGGCCATAGACGGTAAAGGCTATCTGGTGCCGGTCGATGGTGATCTCGAAGATCCAGAGACGTTGGTTCCATTGGAAGATTTCTGGACAAAACTTGAGAAGTGTCCGGCGCAGCAAAAAATTGTCCTCTTCGATGTCTGCCGGCTGAATGAAGATGGTGAAAAGCTTCGGCCTGGTAGTGAGCCAATGACCGAGGAATTGCAAAAATTATTGGTGGCGGCACCCGCCGGCGTGCAAGTGGCCTTAAGTTGCAAAGCCGGGGAAAATGCCTGGGAATTTCGCCGCACCAAGTCCGAAGAACCAGGCCTGTCCGATGTCGCCGGCAGTGTCTTTTTAAGTGCTATGAAATATGTTGCCACGAAAGGGAAAGCCAAACCGGCCACCGATCCTGGCCCAAATGATCCGATTCCTTTGACTGCCTGGACCCAAGCCGCACAAACGCGTATCTCCGACATCACGACTCTCGCCGGTCAATCCCCTCAAACGCTGGTCGTTCATGGGAATGAGCCTGTCGAATCCACCGTGCCTGCGGATAAAACCGCGCCGGTTGCGAAGCGATTTGATCTGCCTGTCCCGCCGCGTGGACTCAGCCCCCGGCAATTGGCTCCAATCCTCGGTCGTATCTCCCTCGCACCCATTAAACCCACGGGAAGTTTTTTACAAGAAGCTCGAATCGAGGAAATTGTGCCGTTCACCGAAGAGGTAATGAACGCTTACATGCCCGATGCCGTGACCGAATCGCAGATTCGCGAGGAACCGGATAAATATCCGGCACGGATGCTTGCCCTTCGTACTCTGGACCTGATTCGCAAGGAATGGGGCCCGGCAACCGACAGCCCCGGCGGGATCGATCCAGCCGCTGCACAGATTTCCGGCGTCAGCGAAGATGATGGCAAGATGACTGCCCCGGTCACCCTTCGGGTCCGTTTCGAAGGTGATACCGACGACGCCGCCAAAAAGGAAATTCAAAGCGAACAAGAAAAACCGGCCCGAATCATTTTGCTTTTAGAAGATCTCGTCCGCGAAATGGATGCCTTGGTCGAAAGTGGGGAACTCGAAAAAGAGCCATCAAAATATTGGCAAGTCACGTTTCAATATGCCCACGCCCAGGCCAAAGCACGACTTGCATTCATGCATGAGTACAACTTGGCGCTCGCCTATATCCGCACCGATTCTCTACCGGAAAAGAAAAAGGGCGACACCGGCTGGCAGATGGTCTCAGTCGCAGAGATGAAAAGCAAACGCGACATCCGCGATATCGCTGAACAAGCCCGGGAAATGTTCGAGGAAATCGCCAGCAAACACAAAGGAACACCCTGGGCAGTCCTGGCCAAGCGGGCAAAATCGGTCGCACTCGGGTTGGAATGGCGAACATACAACCCAGGCGGCCGGGTTAGTTCCGAGGAATAAATCTGATTTCCCGGCGTTGCCATCGATCCATCCGTAAGGTGAGATCGATTCACTCTCGTAACCATCACATCCCCGGCGGAAAAGGGTGAGCTGCCGGGTCGATAACCACGGAATTCTTGACAACGACATCCAAAATCGGATGGTTCCGGAATAATTCAAATTCACTTTCATTGTGATTGCGACTACAGAGCCGCAGGAAAAGCAGTGTTTAGAATTGCATTCGTGGGATAAAGAGGTGTTGTTTCGCTGTTTTATGTCATCCTCTAAGTGTTGATTCCCTGAACTGAAATCGGGCTTGCAGTCGTAATTGTGTGCGGATCGAGATCCCCAACGTAGGGTAATCGCAACGCTGCAAGGATCGCAGATACGGTGATTCGAGGACGGCCCGTAAGCCGCGATCACCCAGTGGGTTGTTCGTCAAATCCAATTCCAGCAGCCGTCTGACAAACGGGGAATTGGCCAGCGTGCACAGTCCATCATCCCCAATTTGGCAGGCGTTCAGCTTCAAGCGACGGATCTGTTCGAGATGGGTCGAATTGGCTAACCGCCAGGCACCTTCGTCGCCAAGTTCATTATGGCCGAGATCAAGATCGCTCACGCCGACGGTCACGGCCGTGGATAAGATCGCGGCCAACCCTTCCGCAGTCAGGCCATTTCCGGAGAGGTTAAGTTGCCGGAAACGTAACAGACCCCACGGTGGGGTTAACTGCAAAAGTCTCGTGGCACCGATGCGGCAGCCGGCCAACCCCAGATACTCCAGCGACTTCAGGGACTCTGCCGACCCGAGTCGTTCGATGCCGCTCGGCCCGAGTGGGTTTCCCGCTAGTTCCAAGGATTGCAAACGGGGGAAGCGAGCCGACTCAAGCAGGGCACGAAGTCCGGTTTCCGCGATTTGATTTTCCCGGAGATCAAGCCGTTCGAGTTGTTCCAGGAAGCGCGCGGAAGCCAGACGTTCGGCACCGCGATCGCCGAGCCGGTTGCGGCCGAGTTCCAGCCGGGTGAGAGCGGTAAGTGTCCGAGCTTGGGCAAGAGCTCGAGCGAGCGGTTCACCGAGGTGCTGCGCGAAAATCGTCAGCCCGTTCAAACGGTTCAGCAGCGGATTGTCTAACAAGAGCGGTAATTGTTTGCCGATGTCGAGGATCTGAAGGTGGCGGATCGGTGCTAATCGGAACAACGTTTCGCCATGATCTAAGAATTGCCGGGCAGTGACGTTGATTTCTTCGATAAATCCCCGGCGAAACACAGGTCCGGCCGCGATGCCACGGAAGGGAGCCCACCAGCGTTGGCCGTACAAGGCTAAGAGTTGATCTTCCCGTTGCAATAATGCGAATCGCTGGGGATGATTCCAGGGAAGCCGTGCCAGGGCCAACTGAACGCGGATAAATTCGCCTCGGGGATCGCCGCGTTGATCAAGCCAATCAGCCGCAACCAGCCTCGGACCGTCATCCTCGGGATGTTCGCGAATCCACTGCAGGAACCCTTCAAATTCGCTGGCCATGGCGTTTGCTCGCTGCAACGAGCCCGGCTCGGTTGTCCTTGCCACAATCTTAGTGTCGTGTTTTCTCCAGTTGCGAAAGCAAGACGATCGCGTCGGGGCGGTAGGCAAACGGCCCTGGTTTCGCCAATGCGTTTTTCAGCAACGTTATTGCTTCGCGTTGTTTCCCCTGATCGCTGAGAAGCCGAGCCAGAAAATACGCCGTGTCCGGCCGGACCCCGCCAGCAGCACTAGCCACGGTCAATGCTTTCTCAGCCTCGGCAAGCCGCCCAGCTTTATAATAGCACCAGCCCAGGACGGCATATGCCTCCATCGATTGCGGGTGTTTCCGAGCCTCGGTTTCGGCGAGAGTTACGGCCCGATGCCGTTTCTGTTCTTCGTTCGCTTCTGCCAGGGTCAAGGCCAGGTTCCACGCGGCCGAGGTATCATTCGGATCGAGCCGGTACAACTCTTCGAAGATCCCTTCCGCCGAGGTGTAATCCTTTGAATAGCGGCGATGCAACCCTTGCAGGGTCCGAGTTTCTCGGGAATGAGGATCGATTTTCTGGGCCATCTCGATACAGGGAACGGCATCGCTGATTCGGCCACGTTCAAGTAACCAGCCTGCGTAGGTACGAGCCGGAACCGGATTGCCTCGATGAGCTTTAAGTGCAGCCTGGAACCAGCGCTCGGTTTGATCGTCGTCGCCACGCAGCATCCACAGCCAGGCAAGCCGCAATTCCGGTGGGTCCAGGCTGGGGTCGGCTGCTGCCGCAGTTCGAAATTCTTGTTCTGCTTCGTCAAAGGCGTTCAACTGAAACAGAACCGCCCCGAGCCGATCATGCGCCCAAGCAAGTTTCGGATTCCGTTGCAGTAGCGCCCGATACTGATCACCAGCGGCCGGCCAATTCTCTCGGGCTTCAAAAGCCTGGGCACGGCCGAGTTGAATTTCCTGCAAGAATCGGCTAGCAGCCAGCCCTTGCCATTGCGGATCCTGGCAAAGTGTTTCAGCGTGCTGGAGGGCGAGTAATGCATCGGTGATCCGGCCTTCCAGCAGTGCGAATCGGCCAGACAATATGTAGACAGCCGGGTGGGATGGTAAGACTGCTGCGGCTTTTTCCAGGTGAAAACGAGCGGCCCGAGCTTGACCGTTGCGGGCAAAAAGTTCCGCCAACGCCACCGGACCTGGATAGCGGCTCGGGTCGGCCGACGCTGCTTGTTCCAGCAACTTCAAGGCATCGTCAAAACGGCCGGCACGAAAAAGTTCCTCTGCCCGATCCGCCGCTGGAGCATCGGAACTCAGCGGGGGAACCTGGGGAACAACCGTGGAATTCGCCAGCAACGAATGTTCAGAATGATCCAGGTTCGAGGTTGTTGAGGCGGCCGAGCCCGGCTCTTCGAGTTGCCCGGGGATAATTGGTAGAGGATTGCTCGCCGGCCGCTGCGCGACCCCGAGTGTATAACCTCCGATACCCGCAGCAATTATCAAAATCCCAACGACCAGTCGGCGTCGGAAATTGACAGACGGGGATGGCACAGTCGTTATAGCACTGGTCATCATGTCTCAGGGTTCGAGGATCAATGCACTGCCATCCTACCGCAAATTGCCGAACCGCAATAGCCAGGCAAGACCAGCCTTGTGGATTTCTGGTAAGGATGTACCCGTTGAGTGATGACACTGTTGACGGGTGAACGACTGTTGTACGAGTTCTCAACCATTCAAGCAGACAGACCGCCGTCCGGTTCCTAGCTACCTGGCAAATTTTAACGTCGGGGAATTCATTCACTAGTTCAGAAGAGGCTCCTCCGCAAGATCAGGCCTGATTGCGGCAGCCATGCGGAGGATCGTGAATTCAGTCGATTAACAACGACTGGGACTGACCGATGTCGGCAGTCGGGGTTCGTGGGAACCGGCCACGCGTTCCACGACGATCAAGACGGCAGTGACGGCGAGGGAACCCGCGAGAATTGCCACGGCACCCTCGGCGGTTTGGAGCAGTCCCGGCGCGATCAGCAGCGAACCACCAAGCCCGAGAAGCATGCTTCCTGAAAACAGTTTCAGGATACGACCTTGATACTCGGATAATTTTCGAGAGCCCATGGTCAAAGCAAATCAAGAAACGATTGCCGCGAGTGGCACGACATAAATCAAATTGTACATGGCGAGATAGGCATAATATTCCCCGGGGGATAAATTTCGAAGTGTCAACACCCGAGTGTACACCATCGGAAAACCGGCGGTACAGAGTAATTCATAGAGGTTGGCAACGAAGGCCAGCGCGAAGGTTCCAGCGAGCAAGGCAGGAAAGCTTCCGGCTTGAACCAGTTTTCCCATCCGGCGGAACAAACTCGGTTTTGCGGAATCGGGGATCGAAAGAGACGGCCCCGTCTTGAAATAAAAGAAATCTTTGATGTTGAGAATTGCTGCGATGACAGCGGCGGTCCCCGCCAGGGTGGTGATAATCCAAAGTTCTCCGACAAGGAAAAACAGATTCAGCCAGGCAGCCATGAACAGGAAATACATGATTCCGGAAAAAGCCACAAAGATTCCACCAACAAAGAGCATTCTTGATCGTCGATGGGAATGGACAAGAACGCTCAGGAGCGTCAGCAAGACAAAAAACGCGCACGGGTTGAAGGCATCGCAACTGGCCAGTACGAGGGTCAGCAACGGTAAGGAGATCGTATCCGCGGCGACATCTCCGAAATAGGGAAGTGTGACCCGCTCCTCTTCGGCGGGAAGTTCAAGCGCAAGTTCGTCCAGATCGGGCAAATTCATATCTGGCGGTAACGGCGGCGGTGCATCCCCGCGGAGTTCGGGGGGACTTGCGGCTTCCTCAACGCGAGGGGGCGTCGCCTGATCGGACGGTTCCTCGACCCTCTCCAGGGGAGGCATCAGCACTAGCGTCAATACAACGGCTTCCAGCCGATTCCAGATTCCTCGATCTGATCGTTCCTTGAAATGCTTTTGTAAGGCATCGTGCCAGCGGTTCAGGTCTTTCTCGATCCGGGCACCGGATTTCTCCACCGAATCAAAACCGATGTTTGCGGTCTTACAATAAAAGAAGGCTGGGGTCATTCCCGCATTCAGTTTGAGACTCGCCGCCATTTTTTGATAAAGCGCGAGATTTCCGGCATTGCGACTGGTTTCGTAACGCTGCACCACGACCCAGGGATACTTTTTCTCGAGTTGATCCACAAACTCCATGGCCTTCGGACAATGCGAGCAGGTTTCGGACCAGAAAACATAAAGATAGAGCCGAACTTTCATCTTCGCATCGAGATCGTACCAGCGCCACTCGGAGGGATCGGCGGCCAGACCCGAGTGGGACACGAGCACCGTTGCCATGATCGCTGCGCTGATGATACGCATGAGCGTCCTCCGAGGAATCGGGCATCCTGGTAGACGGACCACCGGGAATGGAACATACTTCTTCCATCGGCAATGCAGCGACTGTGCCCGCAGCGATAATACATTCTTGCACGCCTGGATTTTTTTGCTGAGAATCAGCGGCAGATTCCGTAGGGTCGACAGGGTCAATACTAAGTTAGGTTACAAATCTCTGACTCTTGTCCTCATTGGCAGCATCCGTGCTTTTCCTAGGACTCGGCATCTCTGGCGATAACCTTGGCTTTCAGAGGGTGCCTGTGCGAGATTGAGACGATTCACCACAAAAAATGTATCCGATCCGCACATGGGACGAATCGGACATCGGTTATGAAATCAGGGACTGCGATCGACGTGAAATTAGCGTCAGGGATGATCACGTCGATTTATTGATGCAGTTTGATAAATAGTTGTGGAATCGTTTTTTCGCTGCCATCGGGAAGTTTAACGACGATATTGATTGTTCGTTCCACTTCGCCGATCTCTTTTGCGAACACATGTGTGGAAACGAGTTGAGAACCAGCTCCGGCAATCGTGTAGGGTTGGACGCTGCGGACAGTGACGGCCGGCTTACCTTCTCCCCAGCTGCTGAAGGCCACGACGGTGTAAGTTCGTTGATCACCGTCGGCAAGCTTAAATGTCCAGGTATCGGATTGTTTGGCTCCGAGTTTCAAGAGCGGTTCGAATTTATAGGTTTTCGCCTTGGGATTTGGTAAGGTTCCTACTTCCACCATGCCGGCTTCGACGCGGGCCTGTTGAGGGGAACCCTTCAGGTTGACGCTGCGTGCCGGTGGTGCGGATGTGGTATCCGCTGTCAGCGACAAACCTTGTTGAACTGTCGCCGTTTCGATGGTTCCACCATCTTTGAATGTGAATTTTTGGCGGGTGTAGGCCCAGGCGTTGGCGTTCTGTACAAATTGGAACACATCATAATACAGTTCGCGGGGCGTCAACGGGTAATATTCTGCGGTGATCGTGGGCGATGGTGGCGGTGTTGGTTTCGTGGCCGGTGGTGGTGGCGGTGTTGGTTTCGTGGCCGGTGGTGGTGGCGGTGTTGGTTTCGTGGCCGGTGGCGGTGGGGTTGACGGTTTTGTAGCTGGGGGTGTTGGCGACG
>Ga0209017_10000796_pt1 | contig 28650 bp, 45 predicted proteins | sample YNPBryunderm2012_FD_185812 | JGI IMG/M metagenome (GOLD analysis project Ga0209017, IMG submission 185812) | Anoxygenic and chlorotrophic microbial mat microbial communities from Yellowstone National Park, USA - YNP Bryant MS undermat 2012... ...
CCACTCCGGCCGGACCGCCGTTATCCGCGTGCGCGTGCCGGTGTCATACCGTAGCAGCAGCATGCCCGCGCACACACTGTACTCACGCTGCGGCCTCTTGTGCCGCGCCGCACTCATAACACCTGCCCCGTCACCGCGTGTTTGAGGGTCATCTGCCCGCTCTCCCACTCGATCACCAGATTCCCCACCGTGGCCCGCAAGTACCCCGGTGCGAACAGCACAACGCCCCGCTGTATGGAAACAATCATCACCATGTACGGCTCCAAGCGGTATTCCCGCCACCGCGTATTGCGCCGCCCGGTCACGGCCGCTCCACCCCCACCCCCCGGCCGCGGGCAACCACGCATTCATCCACCCACGCGCCCTCGCGCCGGACGGCCAGCCAGATCTGTATGTCGCCCGGGAGACGCAGCGTGCAGTCCCACCCATCCGCCCGGATTCCGCCGACCCGCCCGCCCCCCGCGTGCAACATCACACCCCGGGGATCAATCCGATACCATGTCATTCACGACCTCCCCCACTTCTATCTTCATTCCGCCCCGCGGTCGGTATTCGATATACACGAATTCTCCCGACTTACTCCGAAGCAAAGCCGCAAGCACCCCATTCCGGATAATTCCCACTGTGTCCATGTTACTGGCCACCCGCACTGCCGGTTCGTTTTCCCTCAGAATCGAGTAAGTGATGTTACTCCAACTTACAGCCATATCCCGTCTCCAGTAACTGCTAGCGCCGGGTCCATTTCCGTTCGACCACCTCTGTCTCCCGGGGCAGCAGCGTGACCACCACGCCCTTCCGCACCCCGTTCGCCGCCGGGGGGTGTTCCATACGGAGGAATCCAAATTGCCGTCCGAAGAACCCGGCCGTCGCCCCGTTTCGGTACAAGGCGAGAGAGCCGTCCGTCCGGACCGCGTACTCCCACCGCGCCTGGTCAGTCATAGCCCACGCTCCACCATGCATACCTTTCCGTTCTCGAGCGTCACCCATACTCCGTGGGACGCCCGCATGTACCAAAAGTCCGTCCCCAGACACCCCGCATGCAGCACCGTGTATCCGACCGCTCGCTGCAAATGCAGGGATCCATCTTGCCCAATCACATAATACCACCGTGCCGCTTCAGCGTGTTCGTTTCGGTCATTCATACACGTATTCTACCACGAACGTCGGCTCAATGTGCACCTTGCGGCCGGTGTCGTTCAGCCACACGGCCACCTTCACCCGCAGCCGCGCGTCCGGCAGCGTGCCTGCCGCAATGCGGAAGTCGAACGGGGCCCGCGCCACCTCCCCCTTGGTAGCATGCTGGATGTACACCAGCGTGTTATCCGCGGCGGGCCATACCCGCTCGCTGCCGTCCGGCTCGGTGGTTTGCAACCCAAACAACACGCCCGCCGCCGTGCCGGGGGGCACCGCGCCAATCGGCCACGCCACCAGATCGCCGTACACCCGCGTGATCCGCACGCGCTGGCCGGGGGGCACGTTGCGGAACTCCATCACCCACTCGTGCGCCGCCGCCGTCCCCCACGTGTCCGGGCGCGTGTCCGGCTCCCCCAACAGATCCACGGCAAAGTTTGTCGCGGCCCGGTAGACGGGGGCACTGTCGCACTTCGCCCCCCGCGCATTGGCCGCCGCCAGGAGAAGGAGGCCGCCACAGATTGCCAACTCTTTCAGTGCCATCTTACCCTCCATGCCTGTGTTGATACGAACCTATGGTGATCACTTTCGCCATGTTGCGAAAAACGTCGTAGTACACGACTACCACGGGCGCCACACCCAAATCCGCCCCCCACCCCCATCTCCCGATGTACCAATGCGGGCACAGCCTGCCTTCGGGCTGCGCCCACCCCACTGCAATTTCGCGCTCTAAGATCCGATATTCCATCACTCCCTCCCGTGCCTGCACTGGTGCGGCCCCGCAACGATGATGTCCACCGTGTTCATCAGCGCGTCATAGTCCACCAGCAGCACCGCCTCTCCGCCCGGCGCGCTCTCTCCCAACTCCGCGCCGATTCCACGCCGTGCAATGTACCAGTGTGCGCAGAACCCGTTACTGTGCGGCCACCCGATCATGATCCGGTAGTCTGAAATCCTATACTCCATCGTGTTCCGCCCAATACCGCCGCGCCAGCGCCACCCCCGTGTAATGTCCGGTCTGCGTGTATCCGGCTCGGTGCATTATGAAGTGCGTTCGGCCATGCATATCGTAGACCACCGACAACACGGCCTCGCTGCCGGTCAATTCGGCCCCCAGCACCCGCCGGTGTACGTACCAGCGCGGCTCACTCTGGCCCGTGTCTCGGACCCAGAACCCCGCCGCGCTGATACCGTATCGGAGCGTTGTCATCGTGTTCTGCCCCGGTTCCACCGCAACACCGCTTCCACGGTGGTGCGAAAGATGTCGGCCGAGACCAGCCCCGCTTGGAACGCCTGGTGCGCCTTGTCGAGCGGCACCAGCACCGCGCGGATGAACCGCCGTAGGCGTCTGGCCGTATGCCACCAGGCCGCTGCGCAGGTGAGTGCGGCCCCTACCGCCAGGCCCAGAATGACGTCATGCATCGCTCACTCCCCACAACTGTGCTCTACCCACTCCTCAATTTGCCATCCCCCATTTGGGGTGTACCACATGAAGAGGAGGGAGTTCTGGCCGATCAGGTCCGCCCGGAACGATGTCCGGTACACGCCCCAATGCGTGCAAACACTTAGGGCGTTTCGGGTCAGGGCATCGCGCGTTACGTAGCCGACCCACAGACCGGAATCGATGACTCCATACTCCTCCCCCCGCGTGTTGCCCACCGTCTACTCCCGAAGTTCGAACATGCGCTCGACCACCGCCATGAAGTCGGCGGCCTCGATGCGGCCCGCGCGCAGGTCCTCGGCGGCCGCGGCCGTGGGCACCGTAAGCTGCGCCATTCCAGACTCTACCATCAAGATCGCCAGCGCCTCGGTGGCCTCGGGTATACGGGCCCGGCTCTTGATGCGCCATACCAGCTCCTCACCGCTAATTTCTCCCCGATCATGCTGTCTTACGGCCAGCCACACACGCAGCAACAGCGCGGCGGCCTCCGCCAGGGCGACTTCTTTCACACTTAGCCCCCGGCGCCCGCGCCACCACCGGTGTGCCAGCGCGATCAACACCCCAAAGACTACGGCTACCAGTAGGACATCAGCCCAGGTCATCGCCGTCCTCCGCCGCCTCCAGCGGCACGAACCGTGCGGCACGCTGCTTCAGCCGGGCGCACTCGCGGTCTACCGCCAGCCGCACCACGGTGGCGGGATGCCGGTACTCCGCGAAGTGCAGCGCCAGCCGCGAGACCACGAAGGCCTCCACCTCGTCGCGCAGGTGCACGGGCACCCGCTGTGCGATGAGGTTGCGCAGCTTGCGCCGGAAGGCCCGAAAGTTCTCCTCGTTCCAGCCCCGCGCCCGCACGTCTTGTGCGAGCTTGCTCCAGTTCATGATCGGTCATTCCCCCTCCATTACCTCAGACGGTTGATGCGCCCGATCCAACACCGCGTGAATCACGAATTGCAGGAACAGCATTGTCCCCACCAGCACTGCGCCCGTAGTCAGGTGGTGCCTCTCCCGCCACTCGTCCAGGACGCGGCCTAGATCATCGGTCGCCTCATCGCTCGGCCGCAGCGCCAAGAGCGGCGACGCCAGGCTGACAAACGTCAGCATGCTACTCAAAGCGACCAGCGCGCTGTACATAATGTCTCTATTCTGAAATGCATTCTCATCCATTGGTAACCTCCAGCGCGTGCGGCAACGCCTCACGGATGTGCCGCACGAAAGTGAGTTTGACTCCGAGTTTGCCCAGTTCGCGAACGTCCTCACGGTTGTCCGCAGGCAGCACCACGTGACGAATGCCGTCACGCCGGGCCGCCAGAATCTTCTCCTTTAGCCCGCCGACCGGCAGCACCTCGCCCGTCAGCGTGACCTCCCCGGTGAACGCCACATCACACCGCGCGCGCAGCCGCGTGAACAGAGACACCAGCGCGGCCACGATGGCCAGCCCCGCCGACGGGCCGTCCTTGGGGGTGGCGCCCTCGGAGACATGCACATGCACCGCCCCGCGCATGTCCCCAGCGTGCAACCCCAACTCCTCCGCGTGCGCCAGCAGCCACGACCGGGCCGCTTGCACGGATTCGCGCATCACCGGCCCGAGGTGGCCGGTGATGATGTCCTCCCGCTTGCCCGGCAGACACACGGCCTCGACATCCAGCGTGCTGCCCCCGGTCTCGCTCCACGCGAGCCCCACCGTGACACCCACGCGGGGCACCCGCTGCCGGGGGCGGATGCGGATGTCTTCGCTCACCCAACGGTGTACGTTTGCGGCGGAGATACGTACGCGGCCGATGCCCGTTTCGACCTTGGCCAGTGCCACCCGACGGCACACCGAGGCAATGACGCGCTCCAAGCTGCGCACGCCCGCCTCACGCGTGTAGCCGTTGATCAGCGCCCGGATGCCCCCCGGCGTGAATTCTACATCCTCGGCCGTCAGTCCGATCTCCTTCATTTGTTTCGGGATGAGGAACCGGGACGCGATGTGCGCCTTCTCCTCTTCCGAGTAGCCGTTCAGCCGAATGACTTCCATGCGGTCCAACAGCGGCGATGAAATGGTCGCCGTGGTATTGGCCGTGGCGATGAAGAGCACTTTGCTCAGGTCGAAGGGAATATCCACGTAGTTGTCTCGGAAGTGTTTGTTCTGCTCCGGGTCTAGAATCTCCAGCAGTGCCGCGGCGGGGTCCCCCCGGTGGTCCCGCCCGATCTTGTCCACCTCGTCGAACAGGATCACCGGGTTCTTGCCCGCGCGCTGAATGGCCTTGATGATCTTGCCGGGCATGGCGCCGACGTACGTGCGCCGGTGGCCGCGCAGCTCGGCCTCATCGTGCATCCCGCCGAGCGCGATGCGCTCAAAGTTACGTCCCAGCGCCCGGGCGATGGATCGCCCGAGCGAGGTTTTACCTACGCCGGGCGGCCCCACGAAGCACAGGATTGGCGCGCGGGCGGCGGGGTTCAGCTTCATCACCGCCAGGTGCTCCAGCACCCGCTGCTTAACCCGCTCGAGGTTGTAGTGGTCCTCGTCGAGGACCTGCCTGGCGTGCGCGATGTCCACCTCTTGGGGTGGGGGATCCTCCCACGGCAAGCTGGTAACGAAATCGATGTAGTCTCTAAGCAGCGCGGCCTCGTGGCTGCCCGGGGGCATCCGCCGGAGCCGTTCTTGCTCTTTGTCCAGTTCGGCCTGCACGTGCGGTGGGAGGTAACCCTTGCGTGCTTGGGCCTCGAACTCGTCCCAAATGGCATCGGGGATGATGCGTTTGAGCGCCGCCTCCAGCTCCTTGTAGTTCTTGGCCTTGATCAGGTCCAGTTTGGCCTCGGGGGACACCCCCAGCGTGCCTTTGGCGATCATGAGCATCGCCAGGGCACGGGGGTGCGTAGGCAGCGTGTCCGGAACGCGCCCGGGCTTCATCCTCCGCAACTGTTCCAACATTGCGGTGCACGTGCCGGCAATGCGCTGGCCGACGGCGCGGTCCGACTCGTCGAACGGAACCTCCTCGAACTCCACGATGGGGTACTGCGTGAAGTCCGTGACCGCACCGATCTTCACCGGCTGGTCGGCGGCCAGCTCCACCTGCACTGTGTCGGTGGAGGGGTTAAGCGCACCGGTCCGGGGGCCCTCGTCCACCGAGATAATCTCGCACACCACACCGTGTGTAGCAAGCTCGCCATTGATGCTACACACCGCTACCGCGGGCAGCCCCGCCGCGGCCCCGGCGCGCACCTGCTCCACGACAACGCGCTTGAGGGCGATTACGGCATCGGAGTAGGGCAGGATTACCCCGTGCCGGATCTTTACGAGTACGCCGCGCTGTTTCATGGTCTCACCCCCTCCCGCCGCAGGTCCGTGGTGTTGCGCAGCCGGATCAGGGCGATCCACTGCGTTGCCCGGTGTAGCGCGATGGCCACCGCGCCCTGGTCGTGATCCGGGCACAGCCGCCCGCTGTGTTGCTCAGCGACGTCGGCCAGCACATCGGCGGCGTCGGCGTGCAATCCGGCGGCTGCGGCGGTGGCGAGCAAGAACGGCAAGACCTCCGGCGGTCCGTTCTCCGCGTGTTGCCGCAGCGATGCAAGCAGACTGTCACGGAGCGTGCCTGCAATGCGGCTGAAATTCTCCAGCGTTTGACGTTTCAGCAGAATGTTCGTAGTTGTCATGCTTGTCTCCTCTACCATTCTACCACAGTTCCTTCGCTGTCGTCCTCGCGCTTTTGCGTGTAGACGACTTTGTCTTGGGGCCGAACGTGAGCGGGGCGTAGGCGCCCGTGCGGCACGATGACCCAGATGATGGGGGCCGCAGGCGGCCGGATTACCGCCTCGTGCTCCCCATCGGTGTATGCGATGACCAAATCCGGTTGCAGCGCCTCGGCGGCATTCAGCGCCGGTTGGATGTTCGTTCCGCCGCCCAGCCCCTCGATGTGTTCGGGGGGCGCGGCCCGGCCCGACCACAGCACGCGGTCGGAATAGATGATCACGTGCGGGAGCGCCGTTTTAGTCAGTTGCCGGACCGCGCTCCAGGCGTACGGAAACCAGTGGTCCATGCTGCCCGACCCATCGAGCAGCACCACAATGCGGCTGCGCCGCTCACGCACCGTACCGCGGAGGCCCGGCAGCCGCCCCGGGCGGCGCCACCCCCGCGCGCGCACCGGCACCGTGCCCCGGACGCGTTTGGCCAGCCGCAGCGTGCGCAGCAGCCCCAGCAGTTGCAGATCGGGTTCCACCTTCGGCACCTGTACCATCTCGTGGTGTCCACCGGTGCCTCGCACGGGCGCGGCCAGCCGGTTGAGGTGTGGTAGGCTTTGTTGGGCTTGCATGAGTGTGCGCAGGTGCGCCTCAACACGCTGACCGTCGCTGTCCCCCCGTGTAATATTGGAGCCGGTCTGCGGTTGCCACCCGCTCTGAAGCAACCGGCGCTCGATCCAGCGCCAAGACGGCAGACTGACTTTTTGCAGCGGGCTGTCGTAGAGCCGGGCGGGTACGTCGTTCTCGGTAAGGCCGACGAATTGTCTCAAGGCTTGCGGCAGCGTGATGTGCCGGTTGGCGGCGATTTCTTGCGCGGCCAGCCGCACTGTGGTGTTCGGGTGCGGCTCGTCGAGCGCGAGCACGTCGCCGCGAAAGATGCGCGTGGCGTAGTGAGCGATGATCGGCTCGGTCTCCTCGGGCGGGAGGGCGTCCCACGACAACGGGATAGCGAGCGTGTAGCCGCTGGCGTCCAGCGTGAGGAGCGGCTCCTCGTCTGTGGTTCGCACGATGCGCACTCCACAGATTTGAAGCTCTTCCAGAAACGCCTTCATTGCTGTGCCTCCATCAGCTCCGGAAACTCCTGCCGGATCTGCTCTTCCAACTGGCGTCGGGCGGCGGGAGACAGTTGCGCGGCCCGGGCAATCTGAATGGCCCGCCGCTGTGTGGCCCGCCGCAAGGCATTGGCCACTTCGGACTGGTCGTGTTGCGGGCACAGTTGCCCGTTGCACCGCTCAGACACCTTCTTGAGCGTGTCGCACAGTTGGGGGGCGATGTCGGCATACTCGCCCTCCAGCGCGCGGGCCACGAGGTGCTCCAAGATCTTCGGCGGGCCGACCTCGGCGAAGTGGTCCAGCAGCCGAATCGCCTGCGCGGGAGTGATGTTATCCCGCACGGTGGGGTCCAGCCCCTCCCACCCCCGGGTCTCCAGGGCCCGGCGCAGCAGGCGCAGCAGCGTGACCCCGTCCTGCGCCAGCCGCTCTCTAAGCCAGGTGGCGACGCGGGCGGGCACCAGCGCGTCCCACGCGTCAATGCCGTGGTCGTACATCCGCAGCCCGATGTCGAGGGTGCGGTTGGGGATCGGCTCGATAAACGGCGGCTCGGGCACACTGCCGCCCCGCAGTTCGGTGAGCCAGGGCAGGCCGTATTGCGCGGCCAGCCAGTCACGCTCGTCCCCAAGGGGGAACCACGCCAGCCGCGCTGCGAGCGCCCGCCCGGTTTCTGAGGCTAAGAAGTCGGTGCGTGACACGGGCTGCATCGCGCAGATGATGATGGTCTGCGGGTGCAGTCGCCGCCCGTGTAGTTCGCAGTCCCACAACAGTGTAAGGATGGCTGCGGCCTTCTGCGGATCGTCGGCCGCTTTGTCGAGCTCGTCAAAGAACAGGACCACTGGTTCCCGTTCCGCGTGCTTGAACCATGCGGGGACCGTGTGCACCGTGTCCCAGGGGCCTTGCGACTTGGGGTGGAACACGGCACGCTGTTGCGCGTCGGCGCCGATCGGTAGACCACCGATGTCCTCCGGCAGCAGTTGAGCGAGCAGAACGACCTCGATGGGCAGGTTCAGGCTCGCCGCTAACTTCCGGACGCGGGCGGTCTTGCCCGTGCCGGTGGGGCCCAGCAGGCACACGCGCGGCCAGTGCGGCCCCCGGAATTCCGTTGCGATGATGTCCCATGTTGCTGTCTTGATCATATGGTCCTCCCTCTTCCCTATTGTACCATGTGTGTGACCCGCAGCGCTAGCTTGAGCCAACGGCGCCCCACCCAAATATGTTTGTCCGCAACGCACGGCGGTGACCAGCCGCACAGAATGTGAAGCTGCCTCTGCCGCTGTGTCGGCTTGCGCCTCCAATAGCGGAGGCAGGCTGTGATGGCGGCCTCCACCAGCCGCTCTTCGGTCCAACCCCACACCTGTGCAACCACTGCCAGATCGGGGCGGGCGGATAGCGGCATCCGAAGACCACGCCGCTCACGCCACAGAAAGACGCGAGAGAAGTAGCGTTGGATGCGCAGAATCTCATGCGTGTACGGCACGTGCAAATCATCTAGCCGCCGTTTCAGTGGCGGCCATTCCGCGCCCACTATGATATAGCTTGTGTCTCGCGAGCAGTATGGCGGCGTGGTGTCCGGAATGAACACAATTCCGTTAGGTATGAGCATGCGTGCGTAGCCTGAGTGTGTCAGGGTTCCGTCGGTGTAGTAGTACGCGGTGCGGCGGAGCGGCGGCGCGCTGTCATACAGCCAGCGTTGCAGCGAGCGGTGGTGCCGCAAGGCGAAGACCGCCCGCTGCACGGCGGGATAGTTATTCGCCGCCGTCGCTGCCCGCACCAGACCTGCGTTGTAGTTTTTCCGGACCATTTATCCCCAGTAAGCCCAATAGAGCGCTGCAGCGATGATCCCGGCCAGCAACAACAGTCCGGACAGGGGCCAGAACAGGTAGAGGAAGCCCACTACGAGGATCGCTACGAGGATCGGCCAGAGTCCGATTAGCAGCGGCAGGCCGATGATTACCAGCAGCAGAAAGCCGAGAATGATCTGAATCGCTTCCAGAATCGTTTCCATGTTTACCTCCAGTCACTTGAATTGTTCTAATTGTTCGAATTCGAACGGCAAACTCAATTGCTGCGGGCGCGGCACATCTAGCTCGCGCCGCAAATACTCTCCCAGGGTGTGCAGCAGCCAGTCCACGGCGTGGATGTACTCTTCGCTGTTGCCTGCGTGCGGGAGCAGGCGGAATTCGACCGTGCCGTACTCATGCACCGCATGCCAGTTGATGGCCCGGTATCGGGTCGATCCCGGTACGCGCTCTCCGCGGCGCTTCATCCGGTGTTGGATGGCGTGGGTCGGCGGTTCATCCCACCGGCAATAGCTGTACTTAAGCCGTGCTGTGTACTTGTAGTTGTTCCCCCAGCGCGCCAAATACCGCTGGTGGAACCAGCGCAGGAAGTGGCGGTGCGCAACGGCGTGCAGGGCACGTTCCGACAGGGCGACGTGCACGTGATTCCCACACGTGCTATTCTGTGTGATTCTGCCTCGCTGCCACAACTCTACGATGCGCCGTGACCATGTAGGCCATTCGGTCGCCTGAATCCGAATCTTGACTTCCGTGTTGGGTATCCAGTTTCTGCGCCGCTGGTCGTCCGGCACATAGACTGTGACGTCACGGTCTATCTGGACGTCCTGATAGTCTGTGCCGTTGTGCTCCATACCGCACTCAATCTCTAAGCCGATGCCTCGGATGTCCGGGTGCGGTGAGTGGTACGTGATCGTGGTAGCCTCAACGGTCATGCTCTGTCTCCCTGCGGCCATTGCCGTGACCGGCCGTACCGGCCGGTTTCGCCCCGTGCCGCTCGGGGCTCATCAGACGGCGGGGGAGTCGTTGTTGGAGATGGGCCGGTACCATCTCCCCACATAATACCGCGTCTTCCGCCCGCGCCCACCGGGATCGATGGTTCCGGTGGGGGCGTAGATGATCTCTACGCCCGCGGGCACGGGGCCGGGCCCCAGGCGACGATAGCCCCCGGCAGCCAGAAGGTCCATTGTTACACGGTACCAGTACGCACCGCCACGGCCGGGGCGCGCCCAGTGGGAGCACTGCACCCACAACTCTTTAATTTTTTCGCTAATCGTGTCCATCGCATTCTCCTTGCGGCCGGTTGCCGCGACCGCGGCCTTGCCGCGGTTTCGCCCCGGGCCGCCGGGGCTCGTCAGGCGGCCTACTCGCACATGCAGCACGGGGCGTCGGAGCCGCACTCGCAGTACGGCTTCTTCGAGCACGGGCAGTAGTCACGGTACCACGGGCGGTACGTGCTAGACTGTGAACGGTTCCCCCCATTGAGTACCTTGATCAGCGCGCCGTCTACCCAGAAGTCCTTCGAGCCGTCGAAGAACGCCAGATGTGCCCGCCGCCCATACTTCGTGTCTCCGATGTACAGGAGACGGTATTTCTTGCCTTTGTACTCAGCAACTCGGTTCTGCATGTTGCTCATCATCAACCTCCACTACCAGCATATCGGACGACGGTGCGCTTGTCAAGGCTTTCCCATAGAAAGTCTGTAAGTCGTTGATTCTGTGGGAAATAAAGTTGCGCGCGGTGTGTGGGGCCGCGCGCCGCCATTCGACCCCCGCGTGTAAGTGACGTAAAATCAATTGGTTGGAGGCGTGGTGGGCGGGACACAAAAAAGCCCCGGTGGCAGGACCACCGGGGCCAGGCCAGGTCTCAGCGCAGGGGGTGTACGCCGGTGGCGACCGGCCGGGCCAGGTAGCACTGGCGGCAGGCCAGGACGCCTCGGATCACAGCCATCGGTTGCTTGCAGCGCTCGCACGCTGCCATGCCATAACACTTCGGACATACTAGGCAGTTGTCCAACCTCATGGGCCACCCCAGCCTTACTTCATCGTGTGTGGGCTGTTCACCGCAATACGTGCATCGTAGCATGGGTTTCACGCCTCCTCGGTTTCTATTGCTTCCTGCGGTAGATCGATGTTGACCTCGACGGGCTTTGGCGCGTCGACTTCCGTGTTGATCCAATACACTTTATAGTAGCCGCTTTCAATTCCGTCGAGAGCCAGGTCGAGCGCATCACGCTGAGGCATTCCGCTTGCGCCCGCGCAGCTCCAGTTTCCGCGGTCGTCCACCACTACTGCTATTCGGATCCTAATCTTCTGCTTCTTCATGCCTCCATCATACCACAAGGCACAGTGTGTGTCAAGCCCCATGGGCGTCTACAGCCAGTAAGTCGTTGATTCCACAGCAAATAGAGTTCGCCAGCGCGTGTTAGAGAGGGAGCACTCCTCACGTGGGACAACCATGTATATTGCCCGTAAGTGGTTGATAAATAATCACTTGCCCGCGCCGCTTTGGCGGCGTTGAGGGCACCCCCGCTCCCGCCTCCCCCGCCCCGCCCCCGCCCAACCCCCCGGCCGTCAACGGCCCCCCGCGGGCCGTGGTCCCTCGCCCGGGCGGCCTGGGACGGCCTCGCCAGGGCCCCGCGCCGCGGCCCGGAGTTACCCCAGCAGTTACCCCGATGCCTCTAACCCATTGATTCTACTGGCCCGACCTACTAATTACTAATTAGCAGTTGTTCCGCGGTGCCGCCGCCCCGGGCAGGCGCGCGCGGGCGGTCCGGCCCGCCCAGCTCGCCCCCCGGGCGGCGTAAGTCGTTCCGGCTCAACGGCTTACCAGCAGGGGCTTAGTTGCTTGCCCGGGCTTGTTGCGGCCAGTAGCTTAGCCTGTTCTACCCGGGCATCGTGCGCTAACGCTTGGACACCAAGCCTATCCGCAAGTAATGGAGGGCGGATTGGGCGCCAAACTGGCCGGATCGTAAGTCTTTGCGAGTCAGCGGGTTGCGGGGAGCGGGTAGGGGGCCTCTGCCGGGGGGAGGGGGCCGGGGGAGGGCGGAGGGGGTGTTTGGGCTTAGTTCCCCCCACCCCGGGGCAGCGGCAGGGGTCCCCAAATCCGACTGACAGAATTTAGGAAATTCGAAATTTGACCCCCCAGTTCACACTGTGTTTTCAACAACTTACGGCAACTACCACTTCTGCTTTGTGCAACCACACCGGTTCGTGGCCCTCAAATTCTGGCCTCCTTGCACCACTAAGTGCCTTTGCCAACAACACAACCTAGCCCTTTTTGCACAACATCTTTACATAGCGAAATAGGCCTGTTGTGCAAAGTTGAAGTGACGACTCTATATAAGTGGAGGGCATGTCGAAGCGGATCCGCCCCCGAAGGTGGTACCAAGAAGTTGCTCGTACCATGGTCCGCCGCAACCTGGATCTGCGGACCGCGGCGGCCGAGCATGGCATCCTCCTCACCCCCGAAGAGGCCCAGCGGCACGCGCGCCTTGCTTCGTTCCAACAGATTCTCTGGCGGGAACGCTACGACTACTACGCCGAGCTGGGCGCAACATCCTACCGCGGCAAGGAAGCGCTGGTAGGTCAAATGCAGTGGCTGGTCAATCAGCTTATCGAAGCGGGGCAACTCGACAAAGCACTCGATGGTGTTGCAAAGATAGCCCGCGTGCTATCCGGAGAAGACGACACATCACTGGAGCAGATTGCCGCGCTGACCGCTCAGCAACTAGACGAGCTCAAACGCAAACTCCATGATAAAGGAACTTAAGATCTACTTTCGCCTTCGTCCAATCATCAAACAAATGAAGGAGGTATCACGCATGAAATTCTCCGTCAATACCGTGATTCAGCTTTTCGCGTTGTGCGCGCAGGGCATCAACGCGGTGTCGGATTTGCTGCCGCCGCGCGGCAAGTTCTACGCTGCGGTCGCATTGGCCGCCGTACAGGGCATTGTGGGCGTGCTGGCCCACTTCGCCAATCCCGACGGCACGCCCGCCGTGCAGCCGTGGGTTCGCAGCGAAGACAATCCTAAGAGCAAGTCATCCAAGTCCTGATTGGCTGTATTTGGAACTGACTTGTGAGCATTGATCGCCTCGCCCGCCAACTGCGCACCGTCTCCGGTGGCGACCTCGAAGTCGCCGCTGAAGTTCTACGCCGGATCGAGGAGCAGGCGCGTGAACTCCACTACGCCCGCTACTTCACGCCTTACGGCGGGCAGAACGAGGTGATCAAACACCTGCACGATAAAAAGATCGTGCTGGTTCTAGGCGGCAACCGCGCTGGCAAGACTACCATCGGCAGCTGGGTCGCCGCCTGCTGGTTCCTTGGCAAGAACTACTTCGTCGGCAGCCCGGCGTGGAACGCCGTGAAAGATCTCCCCATCCCGGACGACGGGGGTTCCGTCTGGGTGGTCGGCCTCGACTTCCCCACCGTGCGTGACGTCATTTGGCGTGAGCACCTAGTTGGCGGCCTCGCCCACCCGCCGTTTTTGAATCCGCGCAACCCCGCCGTGGATCGCATACTAGAGCGTGACTTCCAGATCCACGGTAAAAGCCGACAACTGCTCACGTGCAAATCCGCCGAGTCGGGCCGACCGAAATTCCAAGGCGCGTCGCTGGATCTTATCTGGCTGGATGAGGAGTGCGACGCCGATATCTTCGATGAGTGTTACCAGCGCACTCTGGACCGCAGCGGTAAAATTATCGTGACTGCCACGCCGCTCGGCGACATTGCACAACGTGCGCGGCGCCCGTGGCTCTATGAACTGTATGTTGCCGCTCAGAACGGTGCCGCAGATATCGGCGTCGTACAACTTTCGGTCTTTGACAATCTGTTCCTTCCCGCCGACGAACGGGCGCGCTTGCTAGATAAATGGGACGGCCATCCGGAAGGCCCCGCGCGGCTGTACGGCAAATTCATTCAGCGTGTCGGACTGGTTTACCCCATGTTCGATCCCGCCAAACACGTGATCACCCCCTTCCGCCTCCCAATCCAGTGGCCGCGTTGGGTTAGCATTGACCCGGCCGCCACCGGCCCTACCGCCGCGCTGTGGGCCGCCGTCGACCCTGTGACCGGCGACGTGTACTTCTACCGCGAGTATTTCAGCGCGGAAAAAACCGTGTCAGAGCACGCGGCCAACATTCTGATTGCCTCGGGAGGCGAACGGATCGACTACTGGCTCATCGACCCGAAGTGGGGCGCGCAGCGTAACGCGGAATCCCACAAGACCGGTGCGCAGCTTTATCGGGAGCGCGGCATTCCGGTGCGTCTCGCTAAAATCGACGCCGACTACGGCCTCGGGCGCTCCATGGAATACATGCTTGCCACCACCCGGGAAAGCAGCCATCACCCGCGTGTCTACTTCTTCGACACGTTGGACGAGACCGTGCGCCAGATCAAGTCATACGTCTGGGACACCTATGCCAGCGGCCCGCAGGCCGGTATGTCCAAGCAGCGGCCTCGCAAAGGCGACGATGACCTGATGAACGCGATGCAATATCTGCTGGCCACTCTCCCGGTTCGCCGCCGCGATACCAGCACGCGCGTGCACTGGCAGAAGATCGAGCAAAAAGCCAAATTCAACTCCTACACGTGAGGTAACATGCCTGCAGTCAGCAAAGCCCAGCGCCGCCTCGCAGCCATGGTGCTGGCAGGAAAAGCAACTAAAACGAAGGCCTTCACTAACATGGCCCCAAACGAGCTGCGTAAGTTTGCCACGACCCCCGAGGCGAAGTTGCCACTGCACAAGGGTCGGAACGACTATCATGAGTTAGACGTTCCCTACCTCTCGGGTGCTGCCGCCAACTACTACGGCGAAGGCGTGCACGACGAGGAATTCGAGCTGGAGCACGGTCACGGCTCTGCCCCCAACGACTGGGACATTGACGTGAAGGACCCGGGAGCGCGGCAACCCTATGAGAGGTATTTGGAAGACTTTGATACTGGCGAGTTTTTTGACAGCTCAGGCAACTAGCGTCCCTGAGTACAACTGGCTCGCAGACCGCCTGAATTCGTTTGCGCAGGACTACAACGACTTCGTTCAAAAGTTGCGGCGTAACGTTATCGACTACAAGCAGGCCAAGCGGCTTTCCAAGAAATGGCGTGAAGTCGAGAAAAGCGGTCTCTGGCCGGAGCCGGAAGGCTGCAAGTGAAGATTCAGCCCCTCGTCACGGTGCGCCGCTATCTGAACAACTACGTGGCGGTCTGCCCCCTGCTCAAGCGTGCCGCCGTCGGCGCAACGCAAGACGAGGCGCTGCAGAAACTGTTGCGCGAGCTGGCCGAAGAAGGATGGTATGAATCGGACCATCAAAGTAGACGAACTGTCGGACGCCGAGAAGCAGCAGATCCTTCGCAACGTCTTCGACCCCGAGAAGATCCTTCTGGTGTGCGAGAAGCACAAGTACGGGGGAAGCCAGAACCTCAACAGCCGCCCGCCCGCCGACGGCTGCCCCGCGTGCTGGCAGGTATTCCTGACCAACATCGTGGCCCAGTTTCCGCCGTCCAGACACACGGAGATTATCGAGCGCCTAGAAGCGCTCATCCACTATCTGATCGAAAACCCCGCCGCCGTGAAGCTGTACCGGCAACCCAAGATCGATGTCGAGACGGGAACTAATTGAGCGTTTAGCCGTCTTGCTTATTAAGCAGTTCGAAGGCGTGTCACTGACTGCCTATCGGGATCCCGGCGGCGTGTGGACCATCGGTTGGGGCCACACCACCACCGCGAAACCGGGTATGTCCATCACGGCGGAGAAAGCCGAGGAACTCCTCAAACAGGATTTGAAACCCTTGCTGGATCTGGTGGACGCCGCAGGCATTCCCGCGGCCGCGGCCGCCGCCCTGGTCTCCTTCGGCTATAACGCCGGGCGCGCGCGGCTGTTGCAGGCCATGAAGATGTCGCCCGAAGAAGCAGCGACGTATATGTCTCAAATCGTGCGCGACCGCACGGGCAACGTGCTGCGGGGCCTCGTTCGCCGCCGAGCTATCGAAACCGCTCTTCTGCTAGCGGGCCTGGAAAACCGTGATACCGTTCGATCCGCGTAGCATTCCCCCGATTCCTGCGTCGGAGGGCGCTCCGCCGGGGCTGCCGAGCTTCCCCGCCGACCTGCTGCCGCCCGGCATGGGCCCGCAAGCGGCGCCCGAGCCGCCGGAGAAGCCCCCCGCCACTCCCGCCGTGGCGCAGCCATCCGACGAGGAACTGGAGGACATCGCCCGCAACGTGCGGAACAATCTCACGCGGATGCTGCACTACCGCCGCCAGTGGGATCAACAGCGTGCGGTCTGGTACCAGCAATATCTCGGCGTGCGCCCCGCTGCCAAGTTCCCGGACAAGGTCACTTCCCGTAGCAATGTTGCTATTCCGTATCCCTTTGCCGTCGTGGAAGAAACCGTGTCACAGGTGATGGAGGCGTTCTTCGGCTTCTGGCCGTGGTTCGAAACCATCGGCCGTACACAGCGTGACACCGCAGCGGCCGACGCCATGCAGAGCGTGCTGCTGTCTCAGTTGCCGCGCAGCAACTTTCTCGACCAATTCGAGCTGCTGGTGCGCAACATTTGCATCTTCGGCCAAGCCGCGATGAAGGTAGATTGGGATTGGGACTACGACGTGATCACGGTATCGGAACCCATCCCACTGGTCGGTCTCGACGGCCAGCCAGTCATTGATCCGGCGACGGGCCAACCTGTAGCGCAAGGTGAGCGCCGCGTGCCCCGCCGCGTGCCGCGCAACCGTCCGGTATTCACCGCCATCGATGTCTATGACTTCGTAGCGGATCCCGACGGCAAGATCGTGGCGCACATGACGGAGAGGGACTGGGGCACGATGAAGCGTGAGTTTGAGCAGAACCCCAATCTCTACTTCCCCGACCAATTCCAGAAACTGGCCGACGCGCTGAAAGACGAGCCCAACGCGGACGAAATCATCATCCGCATGGCCGAGGTTTGGGACACCATCTCCAACACAGTGACCCTGATCACGGTGCGGGATGACACAGACGCCCTCGGTTGGAAAGACTTCCTCCACTCTTTTCGCGCCGCGTCCTACGCTGCATTCAAACGCCGCGTGTACGGCGGGGACGGCATCGTGCTGTTTCACGGGCCTAACCCGTTCTGGCACATGCGCGCGCCTATCGTCTGGACGTCCTACATCAAGCTGCCCAATCAAATCTACGGCCTCGGTGCGATTGAGGCCGCCCAAACCGTGTACGAGGCGATCAACCGCACCGCCAACATGATCATCGACAACTGGAACTTAGGCATCAACCGCCGCTACGTCTACGACGTGGACGCCCAGATCGATGAGGATGCACTGGACTTCGCCAACGTGCCCGGCGGACGCGTCGGCGTGCACGGCGACGTGACGAAAGCGATCCTGCCGCTGCCCAGCTTCACGCCGTCGCAAGGCGACTACATGATCTTGCCGCTGTTCCAGAAGATGGTCCAGCTCGCCACCGGCTTTCGCGACACCGAGCAGCCGTCCCCCAAGCAGCCGGTCGGTATGCAACTGGCCATGGTGGACGCGTCCCCGCGATTCAAGAAGTTCCTGCGCAATCTGGAGGTGGATATCATCCAACCCCTGCTCCAGATGTGCGCCTCAATGAATCAGCAGTTTCTCACCGAGCCGTACGAAATCATCATTACCGGCGAAGAGGCCGCCATCCCCCGTTACCCCCACGTGACTCCCGCACAGCTGGTTGGCGGCTTCGAGTTCAAGATCTTTGCGGCCAACTACCTCCAGAACAAAGTAGTGCGCCAGCGCAACCTGATGGCGCTGATGAACATCGTAGGCAACTCTCCCTACATCAACCAGTACGAAGCACTGCGTGAAGTTGGCCGCCTATTCGAGATTCGCAACCTAGACCGCATCCTGTACACACCGGAGCAGGTTGCGCAGATGCAGGCCGCCGCCGAGCAGGCCAAACTCCAACGGCTGGAGGCCATCTTCCGCGAGAAGGCACAGGCGGAAATCTACGCCAAGACCGGCAAAGAGCCGACCGACGACGGTGGCGGCGGCGGTGGTGGCGGTGGCGGCGGCAAAGGTGGCCGCCCGCCGTCCATCCAATTCGAGGGCACTATTCCCGGCTCTTCGGAAGAGGTGGTTAACCGCATGCTGGGGCAGCAATTCGGCGCATCCGCCCTAGGCCTTGCAGGCTTAGGAAAGGTTGCCAAGGAGGTAGGCGGGAATGAAGTATGACGCCGAAGCGGTCCGTGCGTTGGCAACGCATGCGGGCTTCCATTCCTTGCTTATGCTGGTCGACAAGCTACATGCCGACTTGGTACGCCAGCTTCAGGATGTGAGAAAGCTGCCCGACCTCCTCCGTATTCAGGGCGCCCTGCAAACCTGCACGTGGTTGCGCAACGAGTTTCGACGCCGCGTGGAGACACCACGCACCGGCGCACCCACCGACGATGATCCGGCCGAGGAATTCCTCCGCGAATTCCGTAAGCAGGTCATTGTCGTGGGGAATTCCCACAAGGAGTAACCTGTGAGCAATACCGGACAACCGGAAACCAAAGTCCCCGCAAATGTAGAGCAAGCTGGCGATTGGTTCAGCGACGCCCCCGGTGGTGATCTTTCTCTGGCTGATATCTTCGGGCCGAATCCCGACGCCGTGCCGCCCGACAACGCCGCGGCCCAGGCGCAACTACAGCCAGAGCCGGAACAAGCACCGCAGCAACCTCCACAAGAGGAGTTTTTCCTGCGCGGCAAACGCAGCGTGTATAAAACGCTGGACGAGGCTGTAAAGGGCATCGACGAAAAGGACGAGCTCATCGAACGCCTCCGTACCGAATACCAACGCGTGACCGGGCGTGACCCGATCACGGGGCGGTATGTCGCGCGTGAGCCGGATACCCCACGAGCTCCGGCCACGTCGGGGGTCGAGGATGACTACTTGTCCAATCCCGCCAAGTTTCTCGAAGACTTGAATCAAGCCTACATCAGCCAAGATGGGCGCAAGTATTACGAGACGCACGCGAAGTTCGTCTTGTCCATGTTGCGGCCTTACCTTCCCGTCGTTCAAACCGCTGCACGCACCACCGCTTTGACGCAAGTCAAAGAGCGTGTAAAGGACGAGCAGTTCGACAAGTTCCTCCGGGAGGAGCTGCCGCAAGTGTTGCAGGAGAACGAAACGCTCGCTACGTTGATTCAGGCAGCGGAATCCAATCCTGCCCTCGCTCAGCACCTTCCCAACCTGTACGAAACTGCCTACTACTTTGCACGCGGGCGCAAGTTGCCGGAACTGGTCAAAAGCGCTGCCCAACCTGTGCAACAACCGGTCCAGCCCCCGCGGCCCACGTTACGCCCGGGGACAATGCCTCCTCCCCCGCCGACAACGGCTGGCGGGAAGCCATTCGATCCGAACCACGTTGACTGGGGTGATCCCGAACAGCGAAAGGCGTACATGAAGTGGCTCGAAAGCAAGGGGGTGCTGGACGTCAAAATCTAACCGAGGGTAAATTTCCATGGCAGATGTCATTACCGTAACTACGGGCACGGCCGGTAGTCCGGGTTCGACGGCAGCGGAGCTTGTTTCGTACATCTCCGCCCAGATGCTGGAAGTCGCCGAGCTCCACACCGTGCTGCGCGATTTCGGTGAGAAGCGGCCTCTACCTCCTCATGCGGGCAAAACCATCCGGTTCGTCCGTGAGGAGAAGTTGGCCGTCCCCACCTCTCCCACCCAGCTGTCGGAGGGCGTTCCGCCCGATGCCGTTGGTCTCACGCTGAACCAGTTTGAGGCCACGGTGGAGCAGTATGGCAACGTGGTGCGCATCAGCGACCTCGCTGTGCTAACGGCACGTCACCCGATTGTGGCCCGCACGGTCTACATTCTGGGCCTGCAGGCCGCCGAGGTGTACGATCAGCTGATCTTCAATGTGCTCAAGACTACGACCAATAACTATTGGCCGAACAATAAAACGTCCGATTCGAATATTACTGGAACGGATCAGCTGGCGTACAAGGACCTGATTAACCTTGACGCGCTGTTGAACGTATCCGGGGCTCGCCCGTTCGTAGATGGCGACTACGTGCTGGTCCTCGCTCCCGCGCAGTATAGCTCGCTGCAAGCCGATCCGGACTTCATCAAGGCAGCCCAGTTCAAGGCTCCTGAGAGAATCTGGAAAGGTGAAGTGGCGGAGCTGGCGGGCTTCCGCATCGTTCGCTCGAACGCCCCGGCGTTTGCTAAGCAGGGCACCAACAGCGGCGTGAACTACTACTATGGGTTCGCGATTGGCCGCTTTGCGTATCAGGTGACTGATTTACAGAACCTGCGTGCATACGTCGTGGCGCCGGGCGGCCAGACCGACCCGCTCTACCAGAACTACAAGATCGGTTGGAAGTTCGCGTTCAAGGCGATCATTACCAACCCGAAGTGGCTCATTGGTGTGCACTCGGCTGGTGCCAGCAACGCTAACTACAATCCATAATTGACTGAATAACGGAGGGGCGGGGCCATAACCCCGCTCCTCCAAAAGGAGAAAGCGATGACGAAAGATACTCCCCATGTGATCATTCACGAGCTGGAGGACGGCCTCGAAGGGGCGGGGTTGGAAGATCTGCGCTGCGACATGCATGGTGAGAGCAGCATGGGGCGCAAGCTTCCCAAAAGCTTGGCGTGGTCCACGTATGAGAGCATCGAAGATACGTGGCTGCGCGGCACCATGGAGGGGCTCGATGAGCGCAAGATCGGCTTCAACCCCTCGCCGCAAAGGGGCTTCAGATCCAACAATGGCAATGGCAAAGACGACTGAAGAGAACCACAAGCAAACCTTCCGGGTTCCCGAGAAGGACCCGCTCGGCCAGGCTTTTCCGGGCATCTGGATCAATGGCTTTCACTTTGAGCCGGGCAAGAGCTACGAGGTGGATCCAGTGACTTTCGAATCGCTGAATTCCATTCTCGATGGCTGGATGCAGGAATCCCTACGCTTGCTCCAGCGCAAAGTGGACTTGAAGGCCTTGCGCCAGATCTTCGAGTCTCGGGGCTACTGGGCGGGCCTCCCGGAAGAGTAACTAAAGGAGGGGGCCGCCCCGCGGCCCCACATCTTTCACCATGAGAATATATCTTCCCCGTTCACTAGGAAAGGTCAGGGTAACCACTCCCGGCACTCCGGTACCAGTTACCACAAACACGGCAGTGCGTGCTGCCATCATCCGCTTCTCTGTGTTACTGGACGGTACGGGCAAAGTTTATCTCGGTGGGAATTGGATGAATAGCTCCACTGGCGCAGGAGTCATCAAGGAGTTCCAGCCGATCACAGCGACCGGAGGGATTGCCGACGAACTGATTTTAGAAGCACCCGTTGTAGGAAGCCACGGCACTTTCCGCCTGTCGGACTTCTTCATCGACGCGGATGTAGCCAACGAGGGTCTGCTCGTGTCCTACTTTATTAGGGAACCTGATCGTCTATGACGGCTCAAGACATCGCCGACGCTGTGTCGGTTGACATGCGGCGGCTCATTTGGAGCTCCGGCTCAGAGCTACCGATCCTTCTGGGCTGGATCGACCGCGTGCAGAAGGAAGTGTTGCACAGCTCGGTATACGCGGCTTTCAACATTGCGCGAACCACTATTTCTACTACTGCCCTTCAGGCCGTCTACACGCTGCCGTCAGATGTCCGCCGCGTGCGCACGGTCTACAATCGCACGCTGTCGCAGGTGATCCTACCGCTGGAACACACGGCTGAGCCTGCCACTGCCATGGAGCACGCCACGCCCGCCGTCGGCGGCCCAGAGGCCCCGGACGCCAAACTTCTGACGATCCGCGTTCACGGCGCCTTCCCCCTATACTATCAGCGTGCGGGCAACCAATTGATCCTGTTTCCCGAACCACAGCTTTCAGACAACGTTATTGAAGTGACCTATGAGAAAACCATACCGACCATCACTAGTGCGACACAAACCCTGACCGTGCCCGATGACGGCAAAGACGTTGTCGTAGCCGGAGTGAACGCGCTGGCGGCTGCGTATCTCATGCGAGATGACGAGGCGCAGCGCTGGTATACGGTTTACCAGAAACTTCTCAGCGCTATGCCACAGGCGTGATTACTTTGATGAAAGATAGGATCGTGTATGACAGCGCAAGAGATTGCTGACGCTGTGTCGATTGACATGCGTCGGCTAATTTCCAATACTGATCCGGACCTGTCCGTCATCTTGGGCTGGATTGACCGCGTGCACAAGCAAGTGCTGCACAGCTCGGTGTATGCAGCCTTCAACATTGCGCAGATTACCGTTTCCACTGTTGCTAACACGGCAAGTTACACCTTGCCGTCGAATGTTCGCCGCATTCGCACGGTTTACAATCGCACGCTGTCACAGTTGATCTTGCCGCTAGAACCGACGGCTGAACCCGCCACTGCTATGGAGCACGCCACTCCCGCAATTGGCGGCCCACAGGCTCCCGACGCTAAGATCTTATCCATCCGCGTGCACGGCCCCTATCCCCTATACTACCAGCGTGTCGGCAGCCAATTAATTCTGTTTCCTCATCCCCGGCTGTCTAACAACCAAATCGAAGTAACTTACGAAAAAACCGTGCCTACCATTACTAGCGCCAGTACGGTTTTAACCGTTCCCGATGACGGAAAAGACGTCATGGTAGCAGGTGTGAACGCCCTGGTTGCGTTGTACCTCAAGCGAAATGACGAGGCGCAGCAGTGGTATGCGATGTACCAAAAGCTGCTTAGTGGTGAAACACAGGCATGACAGCCCAAGACATCATCACCCAGCTTTATGCCGATAACGCCGTGACCACGGCGCAGCCCACTGTTATCTTGCAACATATCAACCGCGTGATTCAGGACCTCGTGAAGTGGTCACGCTGGCGCGTGCTGCGCTCGGAATACCGCTATTTCCTCACGCAGCCGGGCGCAACCGCCTACTGGATCGGCGCGGGCACCCCCGCCGCAGGCACGGTAGATACTACGTTGGGCATCTCGGACCTGTTCCGCATCGATCCCTTCTCCGTGATCGACGTGACCAACCTGCGCCATCTGGGGCGCGCCGAACGGCCCATGCTGACTGCGTCCCACACACGGGCAGATGGGGCATACCGCCCCGGGCGGCCACAACAGTTCTGGCTGGATGATGCCACAGATACCAATCGCCTGCACATCTTCCCCGCCCCGGACAACCAGAACACCTTCCAGCCGTCCCCCACATATGTGCCTCTGAGCATCACAGCGGGAGGCACGCTGCCGCTGCGCACCTACTTCGCGACGGCCACCTATGTGGACGCAAAAGGCGGAGAAAGCCTTCCCGCACCCCCACGTGAATTCACGGTAGACGCCAATTCCCTGCTCCGCGTGTTTCCGTCCTTCAGCTTGCCCGTGACGGCCAACGACAAAGGCGTGGCCTACGTCGGTTTCCACGTCTATGCCGGTACTACGCCAAACACGTTGCAGCGCCAAACCACCACTCCGATTCCCTTCGGCAATGCGTGGACGGAACCGACCACCGGCCTTGTCTCCGGCGCTGCTCCACCGGCATCGCCTACCATCGCCCCACTGGGGGGTTATTTGATCGGCTTTCGGTATTTCAGAAGCATCCCGAACGTCACTACGGGAGCCGACCCGATCCCGTTTCCGGACAACTACCTCAACGTGTTAGTGGCGGGCACGGGCATGTTCCTTGCACGCGCGCTGGATCGCCCCGAAAACGTGATTGCGCGCTATCAACAGGACTACTACGAAGGGCGCGTGTCTCTCATCCGAGACCTCAACCTGTCTCCCCAGATGCGCTTTGTGCGCCCTGATCCCGCAGGCATCCCGTCTGCCATTACGCTAGATCCCAACTGGGTAGCTCACTGATGCCGTCAATCGCTGCACCCACACCGGACCGAAACGAATTCGTCATCATTCCGCAGACGGATACGTACCAATACTATCTGCGCACGTCCTTCTACGATGCAGGCCTCGATACCTTCACGCGGGCTCCCATCCAGCCGCAAGGCGCATTCACAAAGTTGCTCAATGTGCAGCCCCCTGCCCGAGGCGTGCTGGAGCGCCGCTGGGGCTATGGCTTCTTCACCACCACAACGGTGCTCGCCGCCCTTGTCCAAGGCGACTATTACAGCACCGGCACCCATAATCGTTACTGGATCGTATCCGGATACAGCGGCCAAACGCCACGCCTGGATTTGATCAACGAAAACGGCGGCGTGGCCGCATCCTTTATAGGCGGGGGCACAGTGCCCCGCTGGGCGGTTTCGCGGGGGCGTATCTTCGTCACGGACGCCTATAACGAGCAAACCAAGTGGGTCGGCGACCCCAACATTGGCCCCGTACCGTGGGGCATGCCCGCGCCGACGCAAGAACCATCGATTATGCCGCAAAGCGGTGGCAATATCAAGCTGTCGGTGGGGCGGCGCTATGCCGTGGTCTTTGTCGAGGAACTGACCAACACTGTGTCTGACATCTCTCCCCTATCTCCGATCACGGGTCCGCTGGACAACCATCGAGTGGAAATCACGATCCCCCTTGTGCCGCCCATCACCCGCCGCACCACTCTTCAGCTGGATCATCTGGCTCGCTACATTTTAGCCACCGCCGACGGCGGCGACCCCACGACGCTGTATCTGCTGGCCAAGATTCAGGACAACACAACCACTACGTACATCGACAACATGCCGGATTCCGAACTACTCTCCCAGCCCGTGTATCTGGAATACGACCAGTTCGGCAACCCCCACGGCGTGTTGTTCAATTCGCCGCCTCCCGGCGGGAGTTACTTCCCGACGTACCACAACGGGCGCATCTTCTGTTCATACGGCCCGTTTCTGGTCTATTCCAAAAACCTCGACGAGGTAACAACCAGCAGCGGACTGATCACGTCGTCGTACGAAGACGCCTTTCCGGCAGCCAACATCCTCGACGTTTCTACTGGTGGGGATATCGTCCGGGCGCTGATCAGCTACAACGGCGTGCTATACATCGGCACACACCAGAACATTTACGCGCTGTACGGCGACAGCCCCTCCAATTTCTCCGCCCCCCAGGTACTGTTCAAGGATGTCGGCGTTATCTCGCAAGATGTCGCCAAGCTGGTCTTCATCGAGGGACAGCCAGCCGGATTCATCTGGATCACTCCGGATTTCCGCGTCATCCAGAGCGACTTCAACGATTATGTGGAGATCGGCAAACCGATCTATCCATTGCTGCGTGACAATGCTCCATCCAATCCGGACACGATCACAGCAACCTATGTAGGTAACGGGCCATACGATCTGTACGTGATCAACATCCCCCACCCGAGACCGATGCAGCTCGTCTACGATCTGCGTGCCCGGCGATGGTTCCACTGGGAAATCTCCGGGGGATTCGATTCTGTGAACTACGGAATTACCAAAGCCGGAGAGCCGGTATTCCTGGGTGCACGCAATGGTAGCCTGTTCAAGATCGGCCCACAGTTTACCTCTGACAACGGATCGAACATTCCGGTGACCATCGAAAGCGTGTGGCTGCATTTCGGCGACCCCAGCTCTCGCAAGATCTTCAACGAAATCGACATCTCTACCGCAGACCCAAATCTGAAGTTCGAACTGGAAGGCGTTGACACCGCCACGGGTTTCGACGACGTGCATTCTGTCGTACCGCAGACCACACCGCAGCTTGGCCCATTCGGCACGTACAAGGTGTTCGTGTCCCGCTACCGAATGAGTGACCATTTCTACCGCTATCGCATTGTGTCTAACAGCACGGCTCCTGTCGTTCTGGCGGCCATCCGCATGGAGGTTGTGCCCATTAACCGGCTATGAGACAGCGTCCCAAAACCCCGTCTGTCCCCCGCCTGCGAGACCCCGAGGCCAACCTCTCCCGTCTGAACACGTTCATGCAAGAGGTGGCGCAGGCCATCGGCGATGCGGCGCCGCCCAAGCCTGCAAGCCCGCGTGCCTCCGCCGTGCCGGTGCCGCCCGATGCCACCAGCTCTCGGGCCGTGCCTTTGATCCCCTACTACCGGGCGGGCCACGAGATGTCTGACGGCACATGGGCGACGGAGATGTATTGGGACGACCGCCGGGAGCGCATGCTTGTGGACAACTTCGTGCTCGCACCGGACAAACGGGAAAACTGGGGCGGTGTGCAATTCTGGATCAAGACGCCCACGGCCACGGTTCCCGCCACCGGCCTGGCGCCTATCGAGCAGTTCCACGATGAAAGCGGCGGAAAGAAGTCCTTCCGTGAAACCATTGCCATCGAGCCGCAGTTCATCCCCGCTACGCCCGAAACGTGGCAATTTATCGCCGCCAGCGCGGATGCCGAAGGCAACATCGTGAAAGATTCCACCGGCGTGCCGCGAGGACCGCGGGTTGCACTCGTCACGCTGCCCAAGGCGGACCACGTGCAGAGCCCCCAAGTCAGTGTGCAGATCCGCATTGACGAGGCCGGAGACCAGGTGTTTCGATTGGTCGGAAGCTGGGTCAACCCGCCCGTGCCCCGCTACAAGGGCGTGCGCATCATCATGCGGGGCTTGCACGAAAACGACACACCCGTGTACGACGCCGCCGAAGGCGAGGCCGGGTTCGTCAGTGAAGAGTTCCCGGTTCCCGCCAGTGCCAAGAACCTGACGATCTTCTTCGTTCCGATATTCGGCGACGGCACACTGGGAGACATCAACACCGCGCCGTCCGTCACCGTTACAGTCAACCGGATTCAAGGCGGCTTCGGGGAGGAATTCGCCCCCCGCGTGTTCTCTTACGGCGGCACGGTGCTAGGCTATGCCGTTAACTATGATGGTCAGCGTGTGCTCCGCGTGCGACTGGATTGGTCCAACCCCGCCGATGTGCGCTTCGGCGGAGTGATCATTTACGTCGATTGGGTGGATGGAAACCGATACCAGCTCAGTGGCGTAGAACGCGGCACGTTTTACATTTGGGAAACCACTCACTTTCCCCCTTCCAATGCCAACGCCACATTCTACTTGCTCAGCGTCGATACCAACAACCGCCGTAACACGCTGCGCACGGACGGATTCACTCCCTCTGTCACGCTGGCGATTCCCGTTCCCAGCTTCACGCGAGTGGCCGAGGTGAGTAACTTCAATGTTACCTCCAACCGCGTGACGACCTCCGACGGCACACGCCCGGTGATGGTCTCGGTGTCGTTTTTCCCGCCCACCTCGGACCGCCGCTGGGGCGGTGTGAACATCAAGACCTCCAACGACGGCGTAACGTGGCGGCTACGGGCCAGTGCCTCCCGGGAAAGCGGCCTGACTAATGTCAGCTTCTACGAACCCGATCCGCTATCCTACAGCGGCCTTAACTCACTCGTGCTTCGTGTAGCCGCATTCTCCTATGACGTCAATGGCGTTGAAAATCCCTACCAAGCAGGCCTAACTCCCGAAATGAACGTGTACTACGGGGGAATGGACCTGCTAGACCTGACGAACGCCAACCCCAACACATTCAACCAAGCGCAATTTAACAAGGACCCGTCTCGCCGGTTCCAAATTTACAGTGTGCACGGCGATTTGATCGTCTCGGGCACCATTGCCTCCCGTCACATCGTAACCAACGGCATTGACATCGGCCCGCTGGCCAGTATGCCGGGACGGTTCCGAATCTTCAACGGTGCGGGGCAGCAGATCGGCTTTATTGGCACACAGGGCGCTTGGGACGGCGGCTGGTTCAGGCAGTTGAAGGTCGGCGGCATTTCGGAAGTCGGCAATACGCCGTTCATGGTAGACTCGTTAGGCAGACTGAAGATCACAATTGGGTCCAGTGATGCAACGGGAACTATGGATGAGAGCTCGCCGATACCACTGGTCGTAAAAGATGCCGGAAGCACCCGCCGTGTATGGTTGTCATCAAATGATTCATTATATGGCACAGGGATATACTGCGACCCCGGTTGGACATTTACTGCGCCGTGGGCTAATATGACAATTAGCCCCAACGGCGCCGGTGTTTCAGTCGCGCCAGCGACGTTTGTTACATGCTACATGGGTGGTTCATCCGTATATGGGACCAAGTTTGCGAAATTGTCAATTGGAATACTTGACCTTGCTAGAACTTTCTCGGTTGAAATCGATACTGGAACCACATCAGAAATGAGGCTAAACAACATGGGCATCATTGTCGATAGCATCTACTCAGGCCAGACTGTCACTCTTGGATATACCAAAGACAGCGGCGGAACGGGTACACTGACCTTCCGTCGCGGCATCTTGGTATCATACTCATAAGCCATGCGTGTGACAATTGACATCCCTGATAACATTGTGAGATACCTCGAAGAGTACATCCGCACGGCGACCAAACCGCCGTACGTGGATGCCAACGGCAACACCGTGATCGAACCGATGTTCCGCCGGGGAGTTCCCGAGTTCATCGAGGAAATCCTCGCGGCAAACTTCGAGCACTACCTTCCCGCGCACGCGCCGGAGCGTGCGGCCGCCGCGCAGCAAATCCAAGCGCTGCAAGACCAAATCCGTAGGGCAATTCGTCCCATCTGCCGAGAACAAGTGGTTTCAGTCGGTGACAGAAAAGATGCGTAAGCCAATCATTGCAGCA
>Ga0209017_10000799_pt1 | contig 28625 bp, 23 predicted proteins | sample YNPBryunderm2012_FD_185812 | JGI IMG/M metagenome (GOLD analysis project Ga0209017, IMG submission 185812) | Anoxygenic and chlorotrophic microbial mat microbial communities from Yellowstone National Park, USA - YNP Bryant MS undermat 2012... ...
GAGAGGAGGGGTTGGAGGACGACGATGCCCAGGAGGTCCGGCGGAAAGACCGGCACCAGGCGAAGGTCGCGCTGGGCTTCCCGCATGGCCTGACGAAGGCGCCGGTGGGCGTCGGTGAGCTCGGCGGCGCGTTCGTTTATTTGCGCCCGAACGGCCTCGCCTACGGGTGAGAGGGTACCGCCCTCGAAGGCTTGCTCTGTCCAGGGCTTTACCTGGGAGAGGGCACGTTCTATCAGCTCCTGGCGTTCAGTAAGGGGCATATTGTCGTCGGGCTGGGCCTCGGCGAAAAGCTGGCTGGCCTCGTATCGGGAGAGTGGCTGGATGCTCCCGCCTGCTTCCTCCCGATAGCCCAGGAGGATTATCTCCTCGGCGAGGCGGGGCGTGATGTTTTTCTGCGTGAGGAGGTACCGCACCCGCAGAAGGAGGATGGTGGTGAGGGTAGGCACCTGGCGAGTGCGGAGGGCGCCGACGCGGGCCACCAGTTCTGTGTTTGGGTTTAGTAGGGCCTGTTCAAAGAGGTAGCGGGCGAGCGTTGCGACGAAGGGGTGATTGCGGCCTACGTAGTCGGCCCCTTCCGGCGTAGGGGACTGGAAAGCGATGAGCCATTCCTGCGCCCCTCGCCGTCGGGGTAGGGCAGCCTCCGCCGCCGGGGGGAGGGGCTCCCGCACAGCCGGGTCCAGAGACACCCGGTAGACACCCTTTCGCCGCTTGTCCGGGCGGATTGGGAGGCCTATGCGCTGAGTGGCATTTAGGACGAATAGCCGAACGGCCTCAGGGTCGCCCAGCACGGCATCGACGGCCTTAATTTCCTGGTAGACCTCTTCGGGCCGGAGGGCCCCCTGCGCAAAGAGGGTTCGCCGCCGCTTTTCCGCCGTGCTCTTCTCTTCCCAGGTTTGGTGCAGCTCCCGAACCCGGTCTATCCGCTCCACGTCAAATCCCAGCTCAAGCTGCTTTCCCCCCCACCGCCCCTTTAAGAATAGCGCCTCTAACACCGCCTGTGTTACGCTCTCGCTCTCCTCGGGCACCGGCACATAAATCCCGAGCGTCTTGTGGATGGTGCGCGCCTTCTCTAAAAGCACCTTGATGACGATGCCGTCGATGGGGTTGTCCTGCCCGTAGAAGCGGATGGCCTTGACCCTTGGGGCTGGCTGGCCAAAGCGGTCTACCCGTCCCTCCCGCTGCTCAAGCCGGTTGGGATTCCACGGCAGGTCGTAGTGCACCACGGCGGTGAACTTATCTTGGAGGTTGACCCCCTCGGACAGGCAGTCTGTGGAGACGAGGATGCGGGGCTTTTCGGGGTCAATCTCCGTGATGCGGATGCGCCGTTCTTCATCGCTCATGCGGCCGGTGATGGGCACGACTTCTACCTCCGGTCCCAGCTGCGCCCGAAGGTGCTTGGCCAGATACTCCGCTGTCGCCACATACCGGCACCAGAAGATGGGGTGAAAGCCCTCACTCAGCAGGCGCTTGGCGAGCTGGGTGGCCTTTTGGAGCTTGGTGTCCTGGCCGGTCTCGATGATCTCTTGGGATAGCGTAAGGAGCTGGTGGAGGATATTCCGCTGTGCGGTGGGAAGCTGTCTGGCGGCTTCTTCGATGGGGGGTACGGGCGTCTCATCGTCGGCCTGCTCCTCTGTTGGCTCAAAGACGTGCCTGGCCCATATACTCTCGTACTCGTCGGCCGCCTCATCCAGGGCCGCTATGCCGGCAGCTCCGTTACTTCCGGGTTCATCGACCACTTGCCTTTGCAGTGCGGCAATGGCTGCCGCTGGACTCGACATCACACACCGCAAAAGCGAAAGCGCCCCCCAGTACCGCACCCGCTGCTCCCGCTTCCCCAGCCCTTTGCTTTCCCGCACTATCCCTGCACAAAAGCCATACGCCGCCTCAAAGAGCTTGTGATACAGCTCTGAGAGCGCATAAGCTACGTCTTCTGTCACCCGCTCCGGAAACCGAAAGTCTGTTGCCTCCTCCCAGGTGTCCTGAATATCGCGCCGGGTGCGCTGCACAAAATGCCTTGCCAATTCTGCCCGCTGCGCCGCCGTGAGATTATCCAAGTCCCACGTCTCAAGCTCCGGCCGAAGCAACCCCAGGAGCGACCGGAAGGCCTCCTCAATCCCACTGTGCGGCGTCGCCGTGAGAAAAATCATGTGGGGTTGGCGCTGGGGGTTTTTGACTAAGTCGTACAGGAGTTCGTAGCGCTGCTGCTGGTGCTTAGGGCCGATGCGGGCGCACCCATGCGCCTCGTCCACGATTATCAGCTCCGGCGCAAAAATCAAAAACTGGTGGCGGTTCCGCTCCGTCTTCACGAAGTCGATGCTAATGACCTGCACGGGGAAGTACTCATAGACGCTCTGGTACTCGGGGGGTTTGAGGGTTTCCAGCTGGGAGAGGGTGCCTGTGCGGATGATGACCGGTTCGAGGTTGAACTTGTCCTGGATTTCCCGGGCCCACTGGTCGCATAGGGCCGGCGGGCACAATACGGCGAAGCGCTGAATCTCCCCCCGCTCTAAGAGTTCTCGGGCGATCAGGAGGGCTTCAATGGTTTTGCCCACGCCCACGTCATCGGCGATGAAGAGGCGCACGGGGTCGAGCCGCAGCGCCATGAGGAGTGGTACGAGCTGATAGGGGCGGGGCCGTATAGAGATGCGACCCAAAGCCCGCAAGGGTGCGGCCCCCTCCCGCAGGGTCAGCCGGGCCGCCTCCACGAGCAGCCGCGCGCTGGCGGCATCCCGCACCGCCTGTGCCCCCGGCCAGGGAAACTCCGCCGGCGTCACCCGCTCCATCGGCAGGGCGGAGCCTACCAGATTCGCCAGTTCTTTGTGCACCAGCACTTCTTCTTCGTCGAGTCCCACCAGAGGCCGCAGGGCATAAACCCGGTCATTTTCGTGGGGGAGGAGCACCCAATCCCGCTTTCGGCAGCTGACTATTGAGCCCGGTTTCATCCCCGGCAAAATAGGCAAAGTCCGGCGGGGAAAGGGGGCCTACCTTATGCCTATCTTTGCTGGGTGAGTCCCCGTGCTGGGATAGTTGTGTTTCCGGGTAGCAACTGCGACCGGGATTTGTACTATGCCCTGGAGCGGGCGGGTTTTCGCCCCCGGTATCTCTGGCATGCGGATACGGCGCTGCCGCCGCTGGAGGCCGTGTTTCTGCCGGGGGGCTTTTCGTATGGGGATTATCTACGGCCGGGGGCTATTGCCCGATTTAGCCGGATTATGCCTGCTATTGAAGACTTTTGGCGAGGGGGCGGCTTCGTGATGGGGATATGCAATGGTTTTCAGATTCTGGTGGAGGCGGGGTGGCTGCCGGGCGCGCTTTTGCGCAATGGGTCCGGGCGGTTCATCTGCGCAGTAACGACGATCGTGCCGCAGCTGGCACCGGGGCATCCACTGGGTTCATACTTAGGGGAGCGGCCGTATCGGCTGCCCATTGCGCATGGGGATGGGCGGTATGTGGTGGCTGGGGGCGCGGTGCCGCCCCACCGCTTTCGGTACGTGCCGATAGCGCCTAATGGCAGCCAGCACCATATTGCCGGCGTGGTTAGCGCCGAGGGGACCGTTTTGGGTCTTATGCCCCACCCGGAAAGGGCTTGCGACCCCTATCAGGGTCATAGCGACGGACTGGACTTTCTCCGGGCGATAGTCCGGTATGTGCGCGACCGCTCGTGAGGGTTGGCCAGCTCATCCTTTTAGGGGAAGGGGTCGCCGCCATCAGCCTAAGCCCCTTTGCGCCAGACCCCCTTCTGCAAGCGGCCTGCCTGATCGTGGGCGTAGTCAGTGCCTACTCGGCCTTTTACCTGAAAAGGCGGCTGGGCTTCTTTGCGGCCGGGTATGCGTTTAGTTTAGGGGCTGTGGGGCTTTTCACCCTGAGTAAGCACCCCATTGCGCGCTTTGCCGGCTGGGAGGGGGTAAGCGTCATCGCCTGGGCGCTCGTTGCCTACGGGCGAGGGGGGACGCCCCGCAGCTTTGAAGCGGCCTTAGTGGGCTTTGCGGTCAACCGGCTGGGAGATGCCTTTTGGGTAGCCTCCCTCCTCTCACCAGAATGGACATGGGGCTTTATCTTAGGAGGCTGGGTGAAGGCCGCCCTCTTCCCCCTCACTTTCTGGCTGGTGCAGGTGATGTACGCGCCGACCCCAGTCTCGGCGCTTCTTCATTCGGCCCTGCTAGTGGCGCTGGGGGTATATGGCCCCATTCAAGAGCCAGCGTGGCTCCACACCCTACCGCTTCAGCACATTCAGTTAGCTGCGGAGGTAGCGGCGCTGGCAGCGGCTATGGGGGCTTTCCTCAGCCGGGTGCCTAAAAGCGCCTTAGCTTGGACGACGAGTGCCCACCTGGCGCTGGCCGCCGCCCTTTGGGCAGAACCTCCCCTTGCCCAAAAAGCCCTCCTCACCCACGCCTACCTCAAAGCCAGTCTCTTTCTCCTTCTCGGCCTCGTGCAGAAATCCCTCGCTTGGACGGCGCCCCTCCGTCTTATCTGGCTTTTGACGGTGGTGCTTTTGTCCTTTGCTGCTACGCCCCTTAGTCCCCTAAGCCTGGTAGCTGAAGGGCTGACAGCCTTTACCCTGGTGCGCTTTTGGCGGGCTTATCCGATGGCTGGCAAGACCCCCTGGCCCGTAGTCTTTCCTATCCTGCTTACGATGGTGGGGGCGATTTATCTCTGGCGGCAGGGCCTCTCCTGGCATAGCGAAAGCCTCCTCCCCCTTCTTGGCGCCGCAGCTGGGCTGGCTCTTCCCTGGCCACGGCGCGCCTACCGTTTAGATAAGGCCCTCATCCGCCTCTTTCACCACCTCGAGCGGGGATGGCAAAGCCTCGCTTACCAGACCAGCCGAGCCGAAAATGCCCTCCTCCAAGCTTATGACCGGCTTTTCACGGGACTACTTGTGCTAATGCGGGGGACAGGAAGGGTGGAGGTTCAGCTCATTGATCGGGTCTGGCGACCGCTCCTGAGGCGTCTGCGCACCGGGCTTGAAGCCTGGGTACACCCCACTGCCGCCTGGGGACGTACGTACCAACCCGCCCTGCAATGGGCCTTTGTGATAACCCTCCTCATCTTTGCGGTATGGCGCTATTTTTCTTGACGCTTTTGTGGTTGGGGCCGCTGGTGGGGGCGCTCTTGCTACCGCTGGGGGGGCGGCGCTGGGTGCTGAGCGTACTCACTGCCACCACCCTCGGCGAAACGCTCATCTGGCTCTGGCTCTACCCCCAGGTCAAGGCCGCCACCGCCGTCACCGCCGCTATCCCGTGGTTTACCTGGGGACAACAGACTATCTTCTACGCTTTGGGCGCCAGCCCAGAAAACCTCTGGCTCCTCCTGCTATCGATCTTAGTGGGGAATGGCGCTATCTTTTACGGCTTTGATGTGCTGCGGCTACGGGCCTTTGCGGCGCTGATGCTAATATCGCTTTCCGCCGTGCTGGGCGCTTTTCTGGCGCGGGACCTCGTACTCTTCTTTGTCTTTTATGAGGCGTCGCTGGTGCCGGCCTTTGTGCTGATCTATCAGTGGGGTGGGCGGCGACGGGCAGCGGCCGCTATCCGCTTTGCGCTCTTTACCCTAAGCGGTTCGGTGCTGGTGCTGGTGGGGCTTCTGATGGGCTTATATGCGGGTTATGGCGCCTCGTGGGAAGCTTGGCGCGCCTCGAGCCTGCCCCCGGCGGTGGTATTCCTTCTGACGCTGGGCTTTGCGGTAAAGCTCCCCATCGTTCCCCTCCACAGCTGGCTCGGCGAAGCCCACGTCGAAGCCGCCACCCCCGTCTCTATCGTGCTGGCCGGCCTCCTGCTCAAGCTGGGGGGCTATGGTCTCCTGAGCTGGAGCTGGCCGCATCTCCCCCGCATGGCTCTACCAGTACTGATTGGGTGGGGGCTGCTGTCGCTATTTTATGCCAGCGTGGTGGCGGCTGGCCAGACCGACCTCAAACGTCTCATTGCCTTTACCTCCATTAGCCACATGGCCTTTATTCCGCTGGGGGGCGCTCTGCCGCGGTATGGCCTCATGGGAGCCTATCACCAGCTCTTTACGCACGGTCTCATTAGCGCGGGGCTTTTCGCCTGGGTCGGCCTTCTGGAAAAAAACTACCAAACCCGGGACCTGCGCCTTCTGCACGGCATCTTGTCCCAACACCCCCGGTGGAACCTCTACGGCATCCTACTTTTCATGGCCGCCATCGGCGCGCCGGGCTTCGGGCTGTTTATCTCCGAGCTAATGGTCCTGTGGGGGCTGGGGACGTCAGTGGGATGGGTCTATACGGCCTTAGCGGCGACGAGCCTCCTCCTTTCTGCGCTGTATTTCCTTCGGGCGTATCAAAAGCTTCTCACCGGCGAGCTGCCGCCACAGGGCATAGGGCTTTTCCTTGCGCCGCAGGAGACGCTCATCCTGCTCTGTCTGGCGCTGGCGATTCTCTCAGGGATATACCCCCAGCCATGGCTATCGCTGCTGGCGTATGTGGGGTCTTGAGCGGCTGTGGTTAGAGGGGCTTTTGTGGGGAGCAGGGATAACGCTGTCCTTATGGGAACGGGGCCGGGCATATATCATCCCGCTTCTTCTTAGCGTTTATGGGGCGGGGCTGCTGTATGAGGTGGGGACGGCCTCGGTCCTTATTGAGACGAGCTGGTGGGCGGGGCGGTTGGGCTTGATTTTTAGCCTCCTGACGGCAGCCTCATGGATAGCCTATCCGCCTTCTCGGGAAGGGGCCCTGGCTTTGCTCATCCAGCTTGGCGCCTATACGCTCCTGCTCCGCAGTGCGCACCTCACCATGACCTGGGCCCTTTTGGAAACGGCCGCTATTGCCGGCTACTTTGTAGCCCTTACTCTCAGCCGGAAAGAAAACCCCTGGGGAACTGCCCTCACCTACTTCACCTGGAATGTCGTGGGGTCGGCCCTCATCCTCATGGCTATTGCGCTGCGACTTGCCGAAGGGAAGGGACTCTCCTATCCCTTAGCCTCGGCCGGCTGGCTATCGGATGGCCTACTGGGCTGGGGCTGGGCTATCAAGGTGGGATTTCTCCCCTGGCAGGGGTGGCTTCTGCGCCTGTACGAGGCGCTCCCGCCTGTCTGGGCAGGGTGGTTCTCCGCCGTCCCCAAAGGCGCCCTCCTAAGTAGTCTCCTCTTCATGCTTCCCGACACCGGGGAGGGGGGGCTCCAACTGGGGCTCTTTTACCTTCTTTCGGCGGGCACGCTCATTGGGGCTTACAGCATAGCCTGGCGACAGGCGTCGGTGTTCCGGATACTTTTCTGGGGCAGTTTGGGGCAGGGGGCATTTCTATCGCTGGTGCTGGTGCCCGGCGCCCAGGTAGCGGGATGGTACTTCTGGATGGTGTATGCGGTGGGGACATGGGTGAGCTTCGTGTATGCTGAGCGGCCCTGGCTTTCCAGCTGGGGAAGGGCCGTGGGGCTGCTGCTTTTAGCCAATCTCGCTGCCCTCCCCCCCGTCTTAGGCTTCTGGGTGAAGGTCGCCCTCTTTGAGCGGGGCTTTCAGCTGCTTACCGGCCCCTGGCGCGCTATTTTGCTGGGGAGTGGGGCCTTTGCGCTGATTGGCGGCCTCCTCAGCTACGGCAAAGCGCTCTATATCCTGTGGGAGAGCCCGCCCCTTGTCTCTATGCCCAGCCGCCCCTACCAGGCGCTCTACCTTCTGTCGGCGCTCGCCTTCCTCCTCTTAGGGATAGGAGTGGGGCTTTTGTAAGGCCAGGGCCTTTTGCAGGTAGGAAAGGGCGAGGTCTATCTCCGCTTCGGTGGTCGGCAGGCCGATCGAGAAGCGGAGGGAGCTTTTCGCTATGTCGGCAGAGACGCCCATGGCAAGGAGCACGTGGGAAGGTTCTGGCTTAGCGGAGGTGCAGGCAGAGCCTGTGGCTACGGCGAGGTAGGGCATTCGGGCGAGGAGGTCACTGGCTTTTAGGCCGGGGAAGGCGATATTGGTAGTATTCGGCAGGCGGGGTGCCGAGGCCGCATGCACCTGGGCTTCAGGGTATAATGCCCGAATGCCGCTTTCTAAGCGGTCGCGCAGGCGGGCTAAGCGGGGCATCTCTTCGGAGAGGCGCTGCGAGACGGCTTTGAGCGCGGCGGCCATCCCGATAATCAGCGGCACCGCAAGGGTTCCACTGCGAAGGCCCTCCTCATGGCCGCCCCCCAGCACCAGCGGCCTTAGCCGCACGCCGCTGCGCCGCCGGATATACAACGCCCCCACGCCCTTCGGCCCGTAAAACTTATGAGCCGAAAGAACAGCCATATCGACCCCCAGCTCGCTAAAAGACACCGGCAGCTTCCCCACAGCTTGCGTCGTATCACACAGAAAATACGCCCCTACCCCGTGCGTTACTTCTACCAGCTCTCGCACCGGTTGTATCACGCCGGTTTCATTATTGGCCAGCATGATGGCGACGAGGAGGGTCGTGGGCCGGAGATGTGCTTGGAGGGCGGCGGGGGTCACCAGCCCATCCGGTGTAACCGGCAGGACCTCCACCGCAAAGTCTGCTTCCCGCAGGCGAAGGGCCGGTTCTAAGACAGCCTTATGTTCGGTGGCAGCGACGAGGATATGTCTACGCTCGGTAGGCTTGTACGTAGCGGCGAGGCCCTGGATAGCGAGATTGAGGGCTTCTGTGGCGCCGCTGGTGAATGTAATCTCCCGGGCTGTTGCCCCTAAGAGGTGGGCGATGGTAGTGCGGGCCTCGGCTACGGCGTCGCTTACTTCCTTTCCCAGTAAATGGGGGCTTGCGGGGTTGGCAAAGCGCTCCGACCAGTAAGGCGCCATCGCTGCACGTACTTCGGGCAAGACTGGCGTCGTAGCATTGTAGTCTAAGTACACGGGCTGCACAGGGCTAAATTTAACACCTTTTCTGGGGCTCGGGCACGCGGACTTTTGTAAGCTCCATGAGTGGCGGCTTGGGTACTTCTTTTCATTGTCGCTTACCGGCGAGCTGGGCTAACCTTAGACGCTCCCATGCCCAGTATAGAAAAGTCTCTTTCTGAGGGTGCGTTCAGCTTGTGGGGGTTGGTTTTTCTTTCACGTAGCGGGCGAGGAAGTCCTGCACGAGGTCTTCAAGGGGCTTGAAGGCGAGGGCTACGAGCGCTTTGAGACCAATGGAAATCAAGTTGGCCCATTGGCTGGCGATCTGCGAACCGGTGTTTTCGATGTAGTACTCAATGAGTTCGGTAACGATGAAGATGGAGATGGTCGTGAGGCCGAGGACGGTGAGGGCTTTTCGGCGGCGTTGGCTGGCTTGCAGGGCTTCGAGGGTCTCTTGGAGCTGGCGGTTTTTTTCCTGGAGCTGATGGTTGTAGGCGGCGATCTCGGCGTTTTTTTGGGCGAGGGTGTCGTTAGCGGCGCGCAGGCGACTCTGGAGGCGATCCCCCATTCGCGTCAGCAGCTGCGCCGTGTGAAGCAGCTCCTCGTAGTGCCTCTGAATCTCTAAAAGCCGTTGGCATTCCGAGCTATTGGGGGGTAGTTCGGCAATCCAGGCCTTAAGTTTTTCGGCTAACTCCTCCTCCCGGGCAAAGCTAACACTCGTTTCAATGGAGGTGGTGGACTCACGCTTCTTCATGAAGGGCTACCAGCTCAAAGGGCAGCTTGACGGCTGTCTGGTAGTCCAGGCCGGCGTCTTCCATTTCGGTGTCGTCTTCTAAGTAGAGCCAGCGGACTTTGACCGGCTGCCCCTTCTCATACAGCTGCTCAAAATACCGTAAGATATCCAGCAGGACCTTCGCCGTGCTGGTATTGAAGTACTGAAGCTCCACATCCAGGATGAAAGTCTTCGCAGGGTCGGGCGTATGGGTGTTGACTAAGTCAGCTAAATACTGTACGACGGGCTGGTAAAACTTGAGCGAATTTTCGGGGTAAGAGCTCCCCTTGATAGAAAACTGTGCTTTTTCAAGGTCAAAGTGTATTTCTGGCGTCGTAAGCGAAGGGTCTATGTGGAGGAATGATGTCATAGCCAGTTATGAGTTATTGGTGTGGAAGGTCGCCGTAATCGTAAAATACGCATGCTCCTGACCCAGCGGCTCTATTTTGTAGGAAAAGCTGTCTGACTTGATCAGCACTTGTAAGATCCCCAGACCTGCACCGCCGCTGTCTGTATAATCGCTTTTGGTGAGCACATTTTGATAGAGGGCGTTCTGCTCGTCTTTACTCATGGAGAGGAGATTCTCGATGTACGTTCGCAAAAAGAGCTCCTGACTCACATGGATGGGGTTGGATATAGACAGAACGATATCGTCCCCTCCTCGGGTGAGGCTGATGGTGGGGTTGGCGAGGGGGTGGTTGTGGATACCGTAGTGAATGACATTCTGAGCGAGCTCTATGAGGATGCTGATGATTTTTCGGCGAAGGGGTGTACGGACTTTTTCGCCAATGAGGAGCTGTTCTGCGCTTTTTACGATTTGGGGCAGAAGCTGCATATCCAGGGGACCCTCATAGCGAAATAGAGTCCTGTGCTCATAAGACACATTCATGGGCACTGATGCGAAGGTAAGAAAAAATCATCACTTGTTAGGGCGAGAGCGCCAGGCCATAGCCGACAAGGGCCATTTCCCGCACAGCTTCAATCTGGAAGGTGGGGAGGGAGAGGATGTAGGTTTTAGCTGGGGCGCCAGCCAGCCCCCCCACATAATGGTGCGGCGGGTCAGCCCCGGCTATATTCTCAAAAGAAAGCCAGAGTTTTCGTCGGACAGGGTCTACGCCGATCCCCCGTGGGAGATGCCCGGTATTGTAGATATGCGTCAGCACCGTCAGCCGCCGGGCATCGATGACAGCTACTGCCCCCCGCTTATCTCCCTGGAGGAGCGCGGCATCGGCTTTGAGGCAAGCGACATACAATAGCCCCTCATGATAGGTCATCAGCTTGGGGGCCGCCGCTACGGGTAAAACCTTCACCAGTGTATCGGTAGCTTTGTCGAAGATGCGCACCTCATTGGAGGCGTCGCAGCTCACGAAGTAATAGGGGCTTTCAGCGGGGGCGATAATCTGGTAAGGCCCCCACTGGTTGGTGATCTGGGGCGTCAGCCCTCGGGCAAGCGGGATTTGCGTAAAGTCTACAAAGCGTCGTCGGTCTGGGCTGATTTCTACTTTGGTGAGGTAGTTGCCGGCGTTAGCTGTAACGTAGGCATACCGAAAGTCAGGCGTTACCCACAAGCCATGCGGCCGGGCTATCACTAAGCCCGATGGGTCCCGGAGCTCATCTAATACCACCATGGCCTCCGCATCAATCAGGGTGAGTTTGACCGGGGCGATGTCTGTAAAGTGCGTGATTACCGCATGCCGTCCATCCGCACTAAACTCAATATGCGCGGGTTCGGCCCCCACTTCTACACGGCCTACCTTTTCATAGGTGTCGGTGCGGTATTTTTCTATGGCGCTGCCGGCGATCAGCGTTACGTACAGGTACTTTTGGTCCGGCGAAAGCTGTATGTAATGCGGGCTCTCTATGAGTCCTGGCGCTACGCCTACGGGGATATAGGCCATCAGCCGATAGGTGTCGGCATCGAAGACGGCGATGAGATCACTTCCTGCGTTGCAGACGAAGGCTTTTCGGTGGGGGGTAGTGGTCATTTCGGCATAGGGGCGGCGGCCGTCTTTGCTGGGGGCGCCCGCCGCAATCCACGCTTTGAGCTGCCGTACCTCGGCTTCCGTCAGAAGATTGCTGCTATCCGGGTGAGGCGGAGGCATAATCGGCTCGGCCGTAGGGGCTATTTCGGGGTAACGATTGACCTGCCATAGGAGATGCGACCACTCGGGATAGCCCGGCACCACCATGGCCACCTCCCCCCGGTACCCATAAAAGAGACTATCCCACCGGGTGAGGTTGATACCCGTGTTAGGAAGCGGAGCAGGGCCACCTCCGCTATGATGCCCGTGGTCTGATGAAGGGATGCTGGAGCTGCCGCCGTGGCAGCCGGCGCAGCGCCGCACTAAGATCGCCGCCACCCTATCTGGGTACCCGGACGCTGCACCCCAGGCCGGTGCCTCCGCCCAACGACACCCCCAAAAAAGCATTCCCATTACAAGCCCCACCACCAGACGCCCGAACATACCCCCAAAGATATTCTGTTCTGGGAAACATGAAGTGGTTCAAGATAGGCACCCTGCTGGGTGCGCCCCTTTTCGCCCAGGCCCTAAAAGTCGGCGACGCTGTCCCGTCCACCCTGGCCGCCCAGGATGAAAACAGCCAGACTATTCGCTTTGCCGACCTGAAAGGGCAGTGGGTGGTGCTTTACTTTTACCCGCACGATGATACGCCCGGCTGCACCAATCAGGCAAAAGAGTTTTCCCGGCTGTTAGACGAGTTTCATAAGATTGGTGCGCAGGTGTATGGCCTTAGCACGCAGGGTGCGGAAAGTCATAAGCGCTTCCGGCAAAAGTACCAGCTCAAAGTGCCTCTCCTCACGGATAAGGATGGACAAGTGGCGAAGGCCTTTGGGGTGAAAGTATTTGCGGGCATGTGCAGTCGGGATGTGGTCATTCTGAGTCCCGAAGGGAAAGTGGCGCTCATTCGGCAGGGCGTCTCCCCAGAAAATAGCCCCTCGGAGATTTTAGCTTGGCTCAAGGCCCAGCAGGGCAAGTGAGAGGCTCTCCCTGTCTGGTGACATAAACCCACTTAGCGCCTACCTTTGTCGCATGTTTTCTGCGGCCACGCGCAAAGGCGAAGCCATTTATGAGCGGCAGGCTCGGTGGGGCGAAGCGCAGTTGTACCTCCTTGGTGTGGGGTGGGAAGGTGGTGTGAGCTTTCGTACCGGTACAGCGCTGGCTCCCCACCTCATCCAGCGCGTCTCCTCGCAGTTAGACTACTATAATCCCGATTGCGAGGCGATAGAAATGGCCGCCATGTACTTTGAGCACCTGAATGGGCTGGATGCCCCTCCTACCGAAGATCGGGATGCCTTTTACGAGGAGCGGGTGCTTCGGCCTGTTATGGAATGGGTGCAGGCGGTGCTGCAGACAGGGAAGCCCTTTGGGGTGATTGGAGGCGACCATAGCGTGCCGATAGGGGTGCATCGCGTACTAAGTAAGGCGCAGCCGGGCTATGCGATTCTGCACTTAGATGCGCACGCAGATTTGCGGCCGGCCTATCAAGGGCTCCGGTATTCGCATGCAACCGTGCTGTATCATGCCTCGCAGGAGGCAGGCATTAGCCGCCTGCTGGCCGTAGGTGTGCGCGACTGGGATAGAGCCGAAGTCGAATACGCCCGCCTTCAGTATCCCCGCCTGCAAGTTTATGAAGTTCGGCGGCTTTTCCGCACCCTCTACCAAGGCCGCCCCTGGAGCGAAATATGCAGCGAAATCGTTAGTCTCCTCCCCGATAGGGTCTACCTTAGCATAGATGTCGATGTGCTGGAAGTGGGCTACGTACCCCATACAGGCACGCCGGTGCCCGGCGGTCTGACCTACGAGCAGGTAGGCTTTCTTCTGGACGCTATCGTCCGGTCGGGCCGGAAAATCATCGCTTTTGACCTGTGTGAGACTGGCGGCGCCGAAATAGATGCCATCGTATCTGCGCACCTTCTGTATCGCATATGCAGTCTTCTACTCTGTGGAGATTCCGCGTAGGACTCGCGCTTTTACCCCTGGTAGCCTGTGCCCAGCGCGGCCGCCCGGAAAAACCTACCCTTGCCGACACGCTCTTAGGCAGCCTCAACCCCTACCGCACGAACTATGATGTCACTTCTTACGACCTCTCTGTACAGGTAGACCCTGTCCGACAGACGATAACGGGCGAAGTGGTCTGTCAGTTTCGCTGGGAGGGTGGGGCCGACACGCTTCAGATAGACCTGGATGAGCAGCTTACTATTAAGGGCATCTGGGTCGATGGTGTGAAAGCCCGCTATCGGCGCGTGCCAAAGACCCGAGCTGTATGGGTAGCCCTTCCGCAGAGTAAAAGCTGGGCTGGGGGGTCTTCTCATACCTGGCAGGTGCAGTATGGCGGGAAGCCGCGCGTCGCCCCGAGGCCGCCCTGGGATGGCGGCTTTGTGTGGGAAAAAACTTCCCGGGGCAAGCCCTGGATAGGGGTGGCTTGCCAGGGGCTGGGCGCCAGCGTCTGGTGGCCCCTCAAAGACCACCTCTCCGATGAGCCCGATAGCCTGCGGATTACCGTCTGCGTGCCGTCGCCCCTGCGTGCCGTCGCTAACGGCCAGCCCGCCAGCACCTCCCGAAAAGGCGCCGACTCCTGCTTCACCTACCGGGTTACCTACCCCATCAATACCTACAATGTCACCTTCTATGCCGCCCCGCACTATGTGACTCTGGAAGACACTTTCCATTCAGCCTCCGGTCAGGTCGTGCCCATGCGATTTACCCTTTTGCCAGAGCATGCCCAAAAAGGCTTTCCCTACATGGCGACAGAAGCGCGGAAGGTTCTGCGCGCTATGGAGCATTACTTTGGGCCGTTTCCGCCCCAGCGGGATGGCTACGGCCTCGTCGAGTCCCCTTACTACGGCATGGAGCACCAGAGCGCCATCGCCTATGGCAACCACTTCCGGAAAGACGCTGAGTGGGGCTTCGACTACATCATCCTCCACGAGACGGGCCATGAGTGGTGGGGCAACCACGTGACTGTCTCCGATAATGCCGACCTCTGGGTGCAAGAAGGCTTCTGTACATATAGCGAAGCCCTCTACGTAGAGTACTACCAGGGCTACGAAGCCGCCCTCCGCTACCTCACCGCCCAAAAGACCAACATTCAAAACCGCCGCCCCATCCAGGGCCCCAAAGGCATCAACTACGACCAGACCCACAACACCGACATCTACTACAAAGCCGCCTGGATGCTTCATACCCTGCGCAGTATCGTGAATAATGACCCTGTGTGGTTCCGGATGCTGCGGGCCCTTCAGGATAGCTTCAGCTTCAAGGTAACGTCCACGGAGGAAGTCATCGCGTTCATCAGTCGCCAGCTCGGGGGGGACTACGAACCCTTTTTCCGGGCCTATCTGTACGAAACCCGACCGCCCGTGCTCCAATACGGCATTGAAGAGTCTGATGGAGAAAAACGGCTAAAAGTGCGCTGCCTTACGCCGGAGAGCCGGTTTGATTATCCGGTAGAGTTTCTGGTGGATGGGGAGGTGAAGCGCTATGCAGTCGGTACGAGCTGGCGCAGCTATGCTCTGCCAGCAACGGTAAAAGAAGTGCGTCCGAATGGCCGAAGGTACTACTTCCTCATTTCCCGGGTGGAGTGAGCTGCGGGCTTGGGAGCAGGTAGCGGTAACGCCTCGGCGGGTGGAATCCCTGGACCGTTGGGCAGAGGCCGCCCTCCGGAGGGGAGCTACTATGCTGGTTCTTAGGCTCTCCCCGGCGCCCTCGGTAGATGAGCTATGGGCCTGGGCGGAGCGATGGAGAGACGTGCGTTGGCTCTGGCACAGCCGCAGCGGCGCCGGTTTCTACGGCTATGGCAAGCACTTCACGGCCACAGAGAGCCCCCCCGCTGCCCGCCCGCATCCGAACTACCTTTTTGGCCGCTCTTGCCACAACCTCTTAGAGCTGGAAGAGGCGCAGACCTGGGCCGATTATGCCTGGCTGGGGCCTTTTTATCCCACAGCCTCCCATCCTGACCAGGCACCTTTGCCGATAGCGCTTCTCGGGGAGGCTATCGCCAGATTCCCGAATTTGCCCATAATCGCTATTGGCGGTTTTACGAGTGTGGAGCGGATAGAGCGGGCTCGTGCGCTGGGGGCGCGGGGTTTTGCAAGCATTCAGTATTTTCTCATGTGAGATTTTGGAGCGGGCGACGCCCCAAACACAGCTATATCCCCGCCCGTGGTTATATTTGTGCAATGGCAAAAGTCAAAGTCCGTCTCCCGGGGGGCCTCACCCGCGAAGCTGTGCTCAACGACTTCCGCCTTGGCCACCTCAGTCGGCAGGCCAGTCTCATAGGCCGTCGCGAAGTGCTCACCGGCAAAGCTAAGTTCGGCATCTTCGGCGATGGGAAAGAGCTTCCCCAGCTGGCCATGGCGCATGCCTTCCAGCCAGGTGATTACCGGTCGGGCTATTATCGCGATCAGACCTTTATGATGGCGGCCGGCCTCCTGACGATCGAGCAGTTTTTTGCCCAGCTTTACGCAAATACGGACCTGGAACAGGAGCCGGCTTCGGGTGGCCGCCAGATGAATAACCACTTTGCTACGCCCTTCTTAGACAAAGCCGGCAACTGGCTCCCCCTCGCCCGCCTTAAGAATAGCGTCTCCGACGTCTCCCCCACAGCCAGCCAAATGCCCCGCCTGGTGGGTCTGGCCTGGGCCTCCGTGCTCTTCCGAAATATCCCCGAGCTGCGCACCCTGACCGACTTCTCCCAGAATGGCAACGAGATCGCCTGGGGAAGTATCGGCGATGCCAGCACCAGCGAGGGCCTCTTCTGGGAAAGCATCAACGCCCTTGCCGTCTTGCAAGCGCCGGCGATTATTAGCGTATGGGATGATGGCTATGGCATCTCGGTGCCGGTGGAATACCAGACCGTAAAAGCCAGCATTTCGGAGGCCCTATCGGGCTTCCAAACCGATAAAAAGCCGGGATTGGCTATCTACCAGGTGCGGGGATGGGATTATCCAGCGCTGGTGGAGACCTACCTCAAAGCCGCCGAGAAGGTTCGTAAGACCCATGAGCCGGCCCTCATCCATGTCGTGGAGCTGACGCAGCCGCAGGGGCATTCTACTTCGGGCAGCCATGAGCGCTACAAATCACCCGAACGCCTCGCCTGGGAAAAAGAACACGATGGCCTTTACCGGATGCGCCTGTGGCTCTTAGAAGAGGGCCTTGCTACAGAGGAGGAACTTAGTGCGATTGAGGCGGAGGCTGTGCAGGCAGTCCGGGAGGCCCAGAAGCGCGCCTGGGAAGCCTACCTTCGTCCCATTGAGGCCTTCCGGCAAAAAGCGCTCGCTGTCACCCCCCCTTCCCCCGAAAAAGACGCCCTGGAAAAACTCAAGCCTGTTACTTACCGGGAAGTCTTTGAGATTCTTCATCGGAGTGTGCGGCGCTGGCGGGGGAGTCCGGAGGGTATGGCGGTCCGACAGCTCTATCAGGCGTACTACCAGGAGCGGGAAAAAACGTATGAGACCTGGCTGTATCGGGGCACCGCTTTGCAGGTACGGCCCGAGCCAGCGCAGTATGCGCCCGATGCGCAGCTGGTGGAGGGTTTCCGGGTTATCAACGCCTGTTTCCGAGAGGCCATGGCGCGTGACCCGCGGGTGGTGCTTTTTGGGGAGGATGTGGGGCGGTTAGGCGATGTGAATCAAGGCGCGGCGGGCCTGCAGGCACTCTTTGGGGAGCTACGAGTGGCTGATACGGGTATTCGGGAAGCTACCATCATCGGCCAGGGGATTGGCTTAGCCCTACGGGGCCTGCGCCCCATCGCCGAAGTCCAATACTTAGACTACCTCCTGTACGCCTTGCAGATTTTGAGCGATGATGTAGCTACGTTGAGCTGGCGCACCGTCGGCCAGCAAAAAGTCCCCCTGATTGTACGTACCCGAGGACATCGCTTGGAGGGCATCTGGCATTCGGGATCGCCCATGCAGGCCCTGCTCGGAGCCTTCCGGGGGATGTACATCCTCACCCCTCGCAATATGACCCAGGCCGCCGGCTTCTACAATACCCTTTTAGAGGCCGACGAACCCGCCCTCCTCATAGAAGTTCTGAACGGCTATCGTCTCCGAGAGCCGCTTCCCGCTAACATCGGCACTTTCAAAGTCCCTATCGGTCGCATTGAAGTGGTGCGCCCCGGCACGGACGTCACCGTCCTTTCCTACGGCGCCACGCTTCGCATCGTCTTAGAAGCCGCCGAAGCCCTGGAAGAAATGGGCATCTCCTGCGAGGTCATTGATGCACAAACCCTGCTCCCGTTTGATATAGCGGGCGAAACCGGGCTTTCTCTCCAAAAAACAGGTCGCCTCGTCATCGTAGATGAAGACGTGTCCGGTGGGGCTACGGCCTACCTCCTTTGGCATGTGCTGGAGCGGCAAGGGGGCTTTCGGTGGCTGGATTCGCCGCCGCTCCTCATCTCCGGCAAGGACCACCGGCCCGCTTACGGCTCCGACGGCGACTACTTCTCTAAGCCCAACCGCGAGCTGATTATCGACCGCATCTATGACCTTATGCGGGAGGCAGAACCGCATCGCTTCCCCCCGTTGTACGACGGATTTTGAGGCTGATGTCTAAGGCCCGGGCCGAGTGGGTGAGCGCTCCGGCTGAAAGGTAGTTCGCCCCAGCCTCGGCATAAGCCCGCGCATTGTCCAGCGTGATGCCGCCTGATACTTCTACGGGCAGACGCCCGCCAATGTACTCCACAGCCCGCCGCACCTGCTCTACCTGAAAGTTATCCAGCAAAAGCCGGGCTATCTCCGCCTGCCATTCCAGGGCTTCGGCAATCTCCCGCAGGTTTCGCACCTCCACCACAATAGGCGCAGACAGCTGCTGAGCTTTCTTGTAAGCAACTATACGGGCAATTGCTTGGCCCACGCTCCCTACCAGGTCTATGTGATTGTCTTTGATGAGGAACTGGTCATACAGGCCGAAGCGGTGGTTGAGGCCGCCGCCCAGGTGCACGGCCCATTTTTCCAGGGCACGCCAGAGGGGCGTGGTTTTACGGGTGTCCAGGACTTGACACCCCGTACCGGCTATAGCTTCTACATAAGCCCGGGTGAGTGTGGCGATCCCGCTCAGCCGCTGCAGCAGGTTGAGCACTAACCGCTCGCCTGTCAGGAGGGCGTATGCATTCCCATACACCTCAAATAGTACATCACCCGGCTCTACGGCGCTACCGTCAGGCCTGTGTATCTCTACATGTACGCTGGCGTCAATCATCCTATACACCTTTTCAGCGAGGCTGATGCCAGCCACGACTCCTGTACTTTTTGCGATACAGGTGCCTCTGGCAAGGTACTTTCCGGCCTCGATAGCGTGGCTGGTGATGTCGCCTCTCTCGCCAAGGTCTTCGGATAGGGCGGCCCGCAAAAGGGTCTCCAGGTCAAATGACTCCTGCATACCCGCAAAATAAAAAGCGGCTCCATAAAGGAGCCGCCACACACACGACCTATGCGAGCCGTAGGCTTACTCTACAGCTTCAAAACGGAGCTGCTCTACCTGATAACGTCCCCGCTCCATCCGCCCAAAGACACTCACATCCCACTGTTCTCCCTGGCCATGATAGGCCCCAATTGCGTATACAACATTTTCCGACCGACCTCGATGCATAAATGTAAAACCCCGGGGCGGATGCATCTTGAAAAAGTCTTTCAGCACATAGCTTGCCTGCGTGCGCGAATACATTTTCGCTTTCCCGCCAATAGCAATCTCCACCGGGTCATGCAGATAGGGTAGAATAAGCTCCATCTCACCTTTTCGCAGGCCCTGCTCTATCTGGGCAAGGCTCTGATCCGCCGTCTGTACCCACAAACGGGCCCCTATCCCTACTCCTATCAGCCCTATAAGCACCACCCTCCAACCACGCATAAGGAGGAAACTACCTGCATAAATTATGCCAATGCGGAGCAGGGGGAAGTGGCTACCTTTGTGGGGATGCAGGGGATTGAGACTTTACTATCCTTGCGGGAGAAAGCTCGTCAAGGTGGCGGTGAAAAGGCCCTTATCCGCCTTAGGAGTCAGGGTAAGTGGTCCGCCCGTGAGCGGGTAGACTATCTCCTGGATAATCCAGCCGAGGCGATTGAGATCGGGCTTTTAGCGGGAGAGGGGATGTATGAGGAGGTGGGTGGCTGCCCCGCCGGCGGCGTGATTGTCAAAATCGGCAAAGTCCAGGGCATTCCCTGCGTCATAGTCGCCAACGATGCCACCGTCAAAGCCGGCGCGTGGTTCCCCATCACCGCTAAGAAAAACCTTCGCGCCCAAGAGATCGCCATGCAAAACCGCATCCCCATCATCTACCTTGTAGATAGCGCCGGCGTCTACCTCCCCCTGCAAGATGAAGTCTTCCCCGACAAGGAGCACTTTGGACGCATCTTTCGCAATAACGCCGTGATGAGTGCCATGGGCATCCCCCAATACGCAGCCATCATGGGGCCGTGTGTAGCGGGGGGCGCCTACCTCCCCATCATGAGTGACGAAGCCATCATCGTAGAAAAAACGGGGTCGGTCTTTTTAGCAGGGCCTTATCTCGTCAAAGCCGCCATCGGCGAAGAAACCGACGTAGAAACCCTGGGCGGGGCGGTAACGCATAGCCAGATTTCCGGCGTGACGGATTACCAGGCGAAAAACGACCAGGAAGCCCTCGATATTGTCAAGCGGTTAGTAGCGCAAACGCAGCGGCGCAGCAGCTTCCGGTGGGAGCGGCACGAACCTATCCCCCCCGCTCGCCCCCCAGAAAAAATCTACGAGCTTTTGCCGCCAGACCCCACCCGCCCCTACGACATGTATCCGGTGATTGAGAGCCTCGTGGATGCGGGTTCCTTCACCGAGTACAAAGCCGGCTACGGAAAAACCCTCATCACCGGCTACGCCCGTATAGAAGGCTGGCCCGTAGGCATCGTAGCGAACCAACGTACCATGGTGCGCTCCGGCCGCGGCGAAATGCAGTTTGGCGGCGTCATCTACTCCGACTCCGCTGACAAAGCGGCCCGTTTCATCCTAAACTGCAACCAGAAACAAATCCCCATCCTCTTCCTGCAAGATGTTACAGGCTTCATGGTCGGCACCCGCGCCGAACACGGCGGCATCATTAAAGATGGCGCCAAAATGGTCAATGCCGTCGCCAATAGCGTCGTCCCCAAAATCACCGTGATAGTGGGGAACTCCTACGGCGCAGGCAACTACGCCATGTGTGGACGGGCCTATGACCCGCGCCTGATAGTGGCCTGGCACACCGCTCGTATCGCCGTCATGGGCGGCACCCAAGCGGCCCAAACCCTCCTCCAAATCTACAAACGCGACCAGAAACTCACCAAAGAAGAAGAAGAGCGCCTCCTCAATGAGATTCGCCAGCGCTACGAGAAGCAAATGAGCCCCTACTACGCCGCCGCCCGCCTCTGGGTAGACGAACTCATCCGCCCCGAAGAAACCCGCACCTACATCGCTACCATGATCGAAGCAGCCCAGTGGGGCTACGAACCCCGCCCCTTCCCCACCGGCGTCATCCAGACTTAAACTCGCTGGCGCTCTTTTTGCACTAACCCCTTCACCTATGTCTTTTCAGAAAGCCTCTGAGGAAGCGCTCCGACAGGCCTTCTCCTGTGACGAAACCCGGGAGGCTGCCTTTGAGGAAATCGTGCGCCGCTACTACCCCCGAGTCAAAAATTGGATACACGGATGGATGAAAAATCCCGAAGTAGCGGAAGAGCTAACCCAGGAAACGTTCTTAGCCGCCTGGAATGGGCTACATGGCTTTCGAGGAGAGGCGAAAATATCTACCTATCTTTATACGATTGCGCGACGTAAGGCGTTCGCGTACCTCCGGAAAGACCCAGCTCGGCAGTGGGTGCCTTGGCCTACCCCAGAAGACGGCGAAGTATGGGACCCCGCCGCCGAACCGGATGTGCCGTACGAACGGCTCTTTCGGGAGCTCTCTGCCGCGCAGGCTACCCTCACCCCTATCCAGAAAAAAGTTTTCCAAGCCGTGTGGGAAGAGGGCCGCCCGTATAAAGAGGTGGCAGCCGAGCTGGGCTTGCGACCTAATACCATCAAAGCCCACGTCCACCACATTCGCCAGCGGCTGTGGCGGTTTCTGCGCCCTTGGCTGGGGGACGAGTGAGCGCTTGATTATCAGTTGTACAGCTCCCACACAAATCCGAAGCTAAACGCCCGTCCTGGCACAGGATAGGGATAAGCCCAGAAGCTCCCCGGCTGAGAAAGCCCTTCCGCCACATGGTCCACCCGCAGGTAGATGCGCAGCTGCCTCAGGCTAATCGTTAGAAACACATCCACGGCGGCCCAGCTGGGCTGATAGGGCGTGGCATCCGCAGTAAAGAAAAGGGCATAAGCTGGCTCGTATTGGGGCGGCTGATGCAGGCTGCTACCCCGCATTCGTACACCCAGCCGATAAACGGGGATGAAGGGCCTAATTCGCCACCGATAGCTCACCTGCACCCAGCCTGTCACGGCAGGTATCTGCCGGGTCCACCAGGCGAGCGTATCCGGCCTGAGCGGCCGCTGAAAAAGCACCGCTGGATACATTTCCATATGGCCCCACGTCCATGTACCTGTCAACTGCACCCCATACCATAAAAGCGGCCCCTCCGGCTGGGAGATTTGTGCCTGGTGCACCAGAAGCGGCCATCGCTGCCATAAGGCCCAACCATGCAGCCGAAGGCCCTCCCTTTCCGCCCCCGCTGTGCTATCCTGAAACCTATCCTCCCCTGCCTCCCGCCATGCCAGGCCGCCCTTGATCAGAGCATATTCGGGATTGCGCGGGGAAGGCAGCCCCCACGCCTGATAAAAAAACCACGGCAAGGCCACGCGGCTGTACTGGAGAAAAAGCTCTGGCGCAAGGTCCCGGGTGCCCTGGAAGGTGAGGGTGCTACGCACTTCAGGAGCGGGGCTACGGGGAGAAAGCCAATGGCGATAAAAAGCATGTAGCCGCAGGGTGTACGGGCGCCCTTCAGCGGGGCAGGTGAGGTGTGATTCCACTGTGAAGGCATTTTTGTCGAAGGGTTGCCAGCCGGTACCATACCCCCACCAGCGCAAAAGCCCTACAGAGAGGGCCGCCCTATGTGTCGCCATGCGCACACCTACCTGCTGCTCTTCTCCAAAGGCAAAGGTGCTTAGCGCAGCGGTATCCGTGCCGAAAGGGGAGGCCGGAACGCGGGCAGGGCCGCCCCGCCAACCCCCATACGTCTGCCGAACCTGACCATAAAGCCCCATGGCCACCTGACCACCTCTCCCTCCCCACCAGGTGAGGCCTCCCTCTGCTTTCACTAAGCGGTGCCATATGCGCCACTGCCCATCCGTAAACCGCACCGGCTGGCTCTCCTTCTGAAAGGCGTCAGCTATCCCCTGCGCCGGATCAAATACACTCCCCCCATTCAGCTCGTCAAGCAGCTGATTCCAGAAAGTCTGGATGCGGCCATACAGCGACAAACCGGAGGCGGGACGGGGCGGACTTTGTCCATAAGCGGCCAGGCCCACCCCATAATGGTCTGTAGTTTGGCCGAGGTATTCCCCGGTGCGGGTACGCCGCCGATAGGCTATCTGAAAGCCCGCCCGAGGAGAAAAGTTTTGCGCATGGTCCACCGATAAAAGCTGCGTCCGACGACTGGATTGATCAAAGCGCGCCCGCGTGTAAGGCTTCTTCACAAAAAGCGGCTCTAAGGAAGAAAGGAGGTAAGCAGCCTGATGAGTCGGCCATATAGTGATTTCCTGACCGGGAGGAGCCAGCGGCTCATAGTAGGGCTTGAAGTAACTTAGGCGCCACAGCACGGCCGGCACCCTATCCAGTACATCATAGAAGGGGAGATTAGCGAGCGTTTCCGCCATCTGCTCCCATGGCCTGCGCAAAGGGTAATTCGGCATGACGACCACGGGGAGGGCTTGGAAGGCGGTGTCCAGCGCCATCATGCGGCGGCGCGTACTATCTGCCGACTGAAAAGCCTCTCCGCGCACCTCTACAAAAGCGGTGTCTGTCTGACCCTTCAGGAAGGCAGGGAGAAGCGCCCCTAAGAAGCTTAGCCTTATAGCGAGCGTACCAGCTCGGTGAATATGCGGGTGAGTTTGGGTTCGGCCTGGCTGGCGACCGTGATGATTTCTTCCAAGGAGACGGGTTTGAGGTTGTCGGGATCGCCAATATCGGTAACGATGGACATAGCGAAGACCCGCATGCCCATGTGGTTAGCGACGATGCATTCCGGGACGGTGGACATCCCCACGACATCGGCGCCAATGATGCGGAGGTAGCGGTATTCGGCGGCGGTTTCCAGGTTGGGGCCCGGTACGGCAGCATATACCCCCTCCTGCAGGGGGACATTAAGGTCCTGCGCAATGCTTCTGGCTCTGGCTATAAGGCCTCGGTCATAGGGCTGACTCATATCGGGGAAGCGCGGCCCGAGCTGGTCCAGATTGATGCCGCGGAGCGGGTTTTCGGGCAGAAGGTTAATATGGTCCCGGATAATCATCAGGTCGCCGAGCTTGTAGGTGAGGTTAACTGCACCGGCGGCATTGGAGAGGAGGAGGGTGTGCGCCCCCAGCAGCTTCATGATGCGAATGGGGTAGGTAATCTGGTACATGGTGTAACCCTCATAATAGTGAAAGCGCCCCTGCATAGCGACGACTTTTTTCCCGCCGAGCTGCCCAAAAATCAGCCGCCCGAAATGACTCTCTACCGTGCTTATGGGAAAGTGTGGAATAAAGTTATAGGCGAGCTGGACTTCTTTTTCAATGTTTTCCGCTAAACCGCCCAGTCCCGTCCCCAGTACAATGCCTACTTCTACACTGCCTTGGTAATAGCGGCGAATGTACTCCATCGTTTCCCGAAAGTGGGTATAAGCTTCAGGCGTTACCATATGCAGGCACGAAGGTAATGAGCTTTTGCAGTTTGGTTTCTTCTTCGGTAGTGAGCGGGCGCATCCGAATGCGTAGCACATACAAAGGTAGCTCGGCAAGGTGGTGCGAGTACGGGCTGCGGTAAAGCCGGGCAAAGTCTTTTTCGGTGGTGAGGAGGATGATATCTTTCATGCCCAGCTTTCGTTCAAGGCGGCGAAACGCTTTTCGCATTTTCGTCAAGTCCCGCTCAGTGTAAACATAATGGTCGGGGAAAGCCCAGAAATCCACGATATAGGCCGGGATGCTCTGAATAGCGAGGTGGAAGCTCTCCGGCGCGGCAATCCCCGCAAACGCAAATACAGGCTTGTGTCGGAGAAACGCCACCGGCTGGGGTGGCTGCTCTGGCTGCCAGATGTCCTGTAGCTCGTACACAAAGCGGGCCATGGAACGCCGACGCATGGGGGGACGAACCTTCTTCTGGTCAGTATGTTTCTGGTTTAGGATAAGCAGATGCGCGCGCCTGTAGCTTTGTAGGGGCTCTCGGAGCGTCCCCAGCGGAAAGAGCCAGTCTTTCCAGGCGGGCTTTGCTAAATCTATCAGAACGATATCTATATCCCGATGCAGCCGCCGGTGCTGAAACGCATCATCTAAAACGATGATCTGCGTGTCGGGGTACTTTTCTATGAGCTGTTGACCGGCTTCGTAACGGTTTTCACCGACGAAGGTGGGCAGGTCGGGATAGCGCAGTTTGATTTGGGTGGCCTCATCGCCATAGAGCGCAGCTGGGTAAGAAACAGCCAGCTGCACCTCCTGGGGGCCCTGCGTTTGGCGTTTGTAGCCTCGGCTTAGGTATCCTACCTTATATCCCTGTGCCCGCAGCTGCTCAATCAGGTACAGCGTAAAAGGCGTTTTTCCTGTGCCTCCTAAGGACAGATTCCCGACACTTATCACCGGCCTGGGCAGCCGGCGAATAGGCAAAAGCCCCTTGTCATAGAGAAAGTTTCGTAGGGTTATCAGCAGGCCATATATGAGGGCCACGACCAGACGCACGGGAAAGAGCATGTGCCAGACTATGGTTTTCCAGAGCGGTTTTCGCATACCCTCCGGCAAAGTTCGTAGCTTTGTCTGGATGCAGGAAGTGAAAGTAACTTCTGAATGGAGCCGGGAAGAGGTGGCTGAGATCTACCGGCGTCCCCTCCTTGCTTTGATTCAGCAGGCGGCAGCGATTCACCAGCGCTTCCACAAGCCCGGAGAGGTGCAAGCCTGTACCCTCCTTTCTATTAAGACGGGCGGATGCCCGGAGGATTGTGCGTACTGTGCCCAGAGTGTGCGTTACCAGACGCCGGCCCAGGTGCACAAGCTCCTGCCCATAGAAGAGGTGGTGGAGGCAGCGCAGGCCGCTAAAGCCGCTGGGGCTACCCGTTTCTGTATGGGGGCCGCCTGGCGTGAGGTGCGTACCAACCGCGACTTTGATAAAGTCTTAGAGATGGTTCGACAAGTGCGAGCCCTCGGCTTAGAAGTCTGTGGCACCTTCGGCATGCTCACGCCCGACCAGGCCAAAGCCCTCAAAGAAGCCGGCCTCACCGCCTACAACCACAACCTCGATACCTCAGAAAGACATTACAGCCGTATCATCACGACCCGGACGTATCAGGACCGCCTTAATACCCTCAAAGCCGCCCGGGAAGCTGGCTTGACCCTTTGCACCGGCGGCATCCTTGGCCTCGGAGAAACCGAAGAGGACCGCATAGACCTCCTCCATACGCTCTGCACGATGGACCCTCACCCCGAATCCGTGCCCATCAACGCCCTCGTTCCCATTCCCGGCACCCCTTTGGCGCAGCAGCTACCCCCTTCTGTATGGGAACTGGTACGGATGATTGCGGCTGCCCGCCTCCTCATGCCCAAAAGCCGCATTCGTCTGGCTGCCGGGCGCGAAAGCCTTTCCCTTGAGGCCCAGGCTCTCTGCTTTGTAGCTGGGGCCAACTCCATCTTCCTCGGCGATAAACTCCTCACCACGCCAAACACCCCCCTCTCACAAGACCAGCAGCTCTTTGACCTGCTGGGCATCACGCCTCAGCCCGCTTTTGCAGATACTTTACCGGCCTAACGATTCTTTGTGCGGATGCGACTGGGGTGGATAGCCGGGGTGACGATGCTCTGGGGCCAGCTCCTTCCAAACTTGGGCGGCCAACGGGTGGGTATTTCAGCACTGACCTTCCTCAAGGTAGATCCTTCGCCCCGCTCGGCGGGCATGGCCGGCGCCTCGGTAGCCATGGCAGGCGACCCTTTCTACGCGTATCTCAATCCTGGTGCCCTGCCCAGAAGCGGCGGCGGCCTGGGATTTAGCCACACCTTCTGGATTGCCGGGCTGGATCATAGCTATGCGAGCTTCGTCTGGCCTTGGCGTGTCTCCCACCGCCTCGGCTGGCAAGCCCAGTTTTTAGGAAGCGGCCCCATCGAGCGCCGCACCGAATACCAGTCCCAGGGCACCGGCGAATACTTCTACGCCACTTACTGGGCTACGGGGCCCGTGTATGCCTATGAGTTTAGCGACCGCTTCTCGGCAGGCGGTAGCTTCAAGATTGTCCGAGAAGCCCTGGACGTGTTTCAAGCTACCACCTGGGTGGTGGATGTAGGCTTTCTCTATTGGACGGACGTGCGAGACTTTCGCTTTGGCGTGGTAGTACAAAACTTCGGCCCCAACTCCCGCCTGCGCACCCGAGATAGCCGCTATCGCGACCTGCCACTGGATGCGTATCCGCCACCGACGGTCTTTTCGCTCGGGGCCGCCCTCCGCGCCTGGTCTAATGACCACCACAAAATCGAAACTGCCCTGCAACTTAACCACCCTAACGACAACGCCGAAAACCTCCGACTTGGCGTGGAGTACCAGTATGCTTCGGTGCTTTTCATCCGGGCGGGGCAAAAGCTGGGGCTTCGGGAACAGTATGTCCCCACGGCGGGGGTGGGACTCATGCGCGGCTGGGGACGCGGACGCATCCGGATAGACTATGCAGCCGAGTGGTTAGGCCGCTTGGGACTACAACATCGGGTTAGCGTGATGTGGCTTAGCCATGCAGACCAGGAAAAGACCAGATAGGAGCTCTCCTTATGAGCTGCCTCTTTTCTCACAACCTTCCATAGACAATGACTTTTTGTACAAAAAGGAAAGACTCTTAAAGTCCCTAAGAGGGCATAAGCAGCGGTATAAACGTTATACGGGTTCTCCTCTTCGTTATGCTGGAGGTAAAAGCTGGGCGGTGGGGTATATTATTGAGCATTTACCTGCGACTTTGGATCGGGTCGTGTCGCCATTCATAGGGGGGGCCTCCTTAGAGGTAGCATTAGCTAAGGAACTAGGTATTCCCGTTTTAGGATTTGATATATTTGACATCTTAGTTAACTACTGGCAAGTTCAGATAAAACATCCTCATGATATATATTCAGAGCTCAAAAATCTCTCTCCTGATGCTCAAACCTATAAGAGAGTAAAGTACTTCCTTAAAAAGCACTGGCAAAAAGAAATTGTACTACCCCCTGTGAAGTTAGCTGCGTATTATTACTTCAATCATAATCTCTCTTACGGCCCCGGTTTTTTAGGTTGGCTTTCTTCTGTATATGCAAAACAAGAGGTCTACGACAGAATGATTCAGAAGGTTAGGGATTTTAAGGTTGCTGGGCTTTGGGTGGAGTGTGCAAACTTTCCAGAGGTAATAGAGGAGCATCATCAGGATTTCTTATATTGCGATCCTCCTTATTATTTAGGGGAGGACAGTACATTATTTAGAGGCCTATATCCACAGCGAAACTTTCCTATACATCATGACAACTTTCAGCACAAAGTGCTGAGAGATTTGCTACACTCTCATAAAGGAGGATTTATACTCTCATATAATGATAGCCCGACTATAAGGGATTGGTATAGAGATTTTGAGATCATAGAGCTTCCTGTGCACTATACTATGGGACAAGGGGAGAAGAGGATTGGGGAGAATAGGAGGAAGAAAAATACGGCCCATGTGAAGAAGACGGTAGAGCTTCTTATAGTAAAGCGAGGATGAGGCATGGGTAGAAAGCGGGCTATGACTTCGGAGCAGGCTAAGGAAGTGAGACAGCGAGGACATGAAGATGCTAAGGAGTTTGCTATTCGTTTAGGCATTGGGAGGGAGTTTAGAAGCGATCCCCAAGCTAAAAAGGATGTCATAGACACCCAAGGGCTTAGTTATTCAGTCAAGTC
>Ga0209017_10000801_pt1 | contig 28493 bp, 18 predicted proteins | sample YNPBryunderm2012_FD_185812 | JGI IMG/M metagenome (GOLD analysis project Ga0209017, IMG submission 185812) | Anoxygenic and chlorotrophic microbial mat microbial communities from Yellowstone National Park, USA - YNP Bryant MS undermat 2012... ...
CGCAAGGTGAAGGTGTCGCCCGACTCCTCCTTGACGATGCCGGAGAGGATCCGTCCGTCGTCGAGTTCGACCACGATCGGCTCATAACCACGAACGAAGCTGGCGCTGGGCTCGAGAATCGCCTCCAGCAAGTCGCGCTCGGAACGAATCGCGCCGATTCGGGTCAAATCTGGCCCCACTTTGCCGCCGACGTAGCCCATCGCGTGGCATTCGACGCACGCGGCCTTCGCCGAGTTGAACACGTCCCGCCCCCGGCGTGGGTCGCCTGGTTCCGCGTCGAGGCGAGCCAAAAGGCGGTTGATCCGCTCGACGCGCGCGGCGTTCGCGGCGTCGAGACGCTCAGCCAGTCGTCGCACCTCGGCGATCACCCGGGGTGACTGCTTGGCGAAGCGATCGCGCAGTTCCTCGGGTCGAACGCGCCAACGATCCCTGTGAGTCTCGATTTGTTCCAACGCCCGCAAGGCCGCCGTCTCGTCGAGATGCGTCTCGAACAATGCTAAGAGCTTCGACACCTCGATGGGACCAAGATCGGGCAATCGTTCCACCAGTTCACGCCATTGCGCGGCGGTCAGACGCGCGTTGACCAACAAATCGGCCGCCCGCGAGCGGGTGGCGAACGAAGCATCGTCGGCCAGACACGCCTTGAGCAGGGCGAAGGCGGTTTGGGAAGGGGGCTTCAAACCGTTTTCCCCCAACGCGGCAAGAGCGTCGAGACGACGTGGGAGATCGAGTTGGGTTTGACCCACCCACGCTTCCAAAAAGGGGGTAAAACGCCGTCGCGCCTGATCGTACCGGCTCCATGTCCGCGCCACCGCCAAAGCCAGCGCGAGTTGGTCGGGATCGAAAGGGGGTCCGTGGTCCAAAAAACCGGCCGTCGCCTCGATCCAAGCATCGGGCGGAGCCTGATCGGTTCGATTGGTCCTCGCCAGGACGCGCAGCAACGAAGCGACAAGGACCGACGGAGCATCCCGATCGGTCAAACGCAACGCCACCAAGCGGTCGAAGTCGTGGCGGGGCGTGGCGAGCATGCGGGCCAGGGCCGCTTCCAGAGTCTCGCGGCGGGACGGCTCAAGATCCCTTTCGGTCAAAAGGTCGAGCAACGCAGGGGCCAAGGCTGGGGTGAGTCGAGCGTGACGGATCGCCACCCATTCGAGCGTTGGCCTCAAACCAGGCCGCGCGCGATGCACCTCAGCAAACCGGACAGGATCGAGCGCCGCGCCGGGCGACTCCACCAAGGCAATCATCAACCCCTCAAGACAACGATCGGAGCCGTCGGCAAAGTTCCGAGCCAGTCGATCGGACAGCGTCGCCGTTTGTTCGGATTCAATGAGTGCAAAAATGATTGAGTGTTTTAATGTTTGGTCGTTGCATCGTTCCAGTGCGTTGAGCAAAGGGTCGATCGCCTTGGCCATTCTCAAGCGTCCCAGGGCTTCGGCGACGGCGCGGCGGAGGCTGTCGGGTTGGTCGGCGTTTAGAGCGTCGCGGAGCGTCTCCAGTGCCTCTTGGTCGCGGTGAAGGCCGATCAAATGAGCGGCGGCTTGGCGGGTTTCGGGGTCGGGATCGTGTCGCAGGGTCCGCCGGATGGCCGCCCGAGCCTCGGGGGTTTCGATTCGTCCCAATACCCAGACCGCTTCACGACGCGCTGCGGCTGAGGCGATCATATTGGGATCGGACGCCCGTTTCAGCGCAGCGACGACCGCGGCGGTACGGGGGTGGTCGGCCAGTTGTCGGGCGGCGCGACGCCTCACTGCTGGACGCGGATCGGCCAACCGCGCGGTCAGATCGGCTATTGATGCTTGGGACGACCAGTCCAAACGCCGGCCCCAGGGATCGTCGTGGCGCACGTCTCGGAGCGGCTTGAGGCGGTAAATCGCCCCGAGAACCTGGGGATCGACGAGTTGCGAGGTGGGGCAGCAGAGTTTGTACCAGGCTCCGGTGTCCAGAATCAGCACCGACCCATCGGCGTCCTCTAGAACATCGGTGGGGTGGAAGTCGGCATGGTTCGATTCGACGAGAACGCGATCCTCCGTGCGGTAAGTCGCCCCCTGGGGAATCAAGCGGTGGGCGGAAACCCGTCGCAGATTGAATTGAGCGGTCAGCAACAACGCGCCGGAAGCGTTGGGTTCGAGGGTGTCGGTTTCGACCAGTTCCAGACCGCTGGGGGCTGCCGGTCCCAGATGAACCAGAGGCGGCAAAGGTTCAGGACGGGTGTGCGGATGCGGGTCCGTGACACCGTGAATTTTGCCGTAAACCGCCCCGTAAACCGCATGGATGAGGCCGTCACGCAGGCCGCCGCCGGGGTGCTGAAGGAAGGTGGTGGTGAAGATGCGTTCGCCCGAGGGAGTCGCAACCAAATCCACCGGGTTATCCATGCCGCCGGTCATGACCGTTTCGCGTTGGGAGCCGTCGGGACGCGCCCGGAAGATGTGGGCGGCGCGACTGGTAGCTGGACCGGGGTAGGGACCGGGCCAGGGTTGTTCGGCGAAGGCTCCTTTGGTCCAGTAAATCCAACCATCCCGGCCCAGGTAGGGACCATGCAGATCGTTGGCGCAACCGGTCAAGGTGCCGCCGTCGTACCAGACCTCGCGGCGCTCGGCCACGCCATCGTCATCAGCGTCGGTCAGCTTCCAGATCTGGGGCGGCGCGGCGACGTAAAGTGATCCGTCGTGCCACAGGGTGCCTTCGGGAAACATGATCCGTTCGGCGAACACCGAGGCGTGGTCGAACACGCCATCGCCCGTAGTGTCCTCCAAACGCACGACGCGGTGGGATGGATCGCGTAGCTGCTCCTGGACCGGCGCATTGACACCAGAGGAGTCGGCCACATACAACCGTCCCTGTTCGTCGAACGCGGCGGTAATGGGTCGTTGCACCAGTTCAGGCGAGGCAGCCCGCTCCAAGCTGAACCCCTGGGGAATGGTGAAGGTCTGACCGTTCAGGATCACGTCAACACGTTGAGAACCATCGTGATCTTGAGCCTTCGCCGGGATGGTTGAACCACCCTGGACCAGCAACACGCCCAAGCCTAGCAGACTGCCAAGAACCAACCTCGACACGCGATTGTCAGGTTCCATCGAGAACGGGGCGCAGATCATGGCGAAGCTCTCGGGGGGTCGTTAGGATGGAGACTGTTGGACTACAATCGAGCCGCGCGGACCGGAAAAACCAACTGGGTCGGCGGGGTGAATCCGCGTGGAGAATCCCTCGCGGCGGCTCTTGACGCATGGTGATTGTCCCCGACGAAAGGAGTGGTTCGCAATGAGGATGGCCAAAGGCGCGATGGTCACCGCGGCGTTGTGGTTGTGCGTCGTGGGCGCAACGAACGCGCGAACAAATGCCTGGGGACGGCACGTCGGCGACTTGAACGAGAACCAAACCATGACCATGTTGGTGGGGACTTACACCACACCCGAAAAGAGTCAAGGGATTTACACGCTGACCTTCGACCCCGCCACCGGCACGCTCTCTGAACCGACGCTGGCCGTCGAAACCCGCAACCCTACCTTCCTGGCGCTTCATCCGACCAAACGGGTGGTGTACGCGGTGGGGGAAATCGGCGAATACGAGGGCAAACCGGCGGGGATGATCTCAGCCTTCGCCATCGAACCCGACGGGAAGCGTCTTCGGTTGCTCAATCGCCAATCGACCCGAGGCAGCGGCCCCTGTCACGTCTGTGTGGACCGGGAAGGACGAGTGGTTTTAGCGGCCAACTACGGCGGCGGTTCGACGGTGATTTTGGGACTCAATTCGGATGGCTCGCTCAAGCCCTCGAATGAACATGGATTCATTCAGCATCGAGGCAAGAGCGTCAACCCGCGTCGTCAGGAAGGGCCCCACGCTCACTCGGTGAACCTCGACGAGGCCAACCGGTTCGCCATCGTGGCCGACCTCGGCCTGGACAAGCTGCTGGTGTACAAGGTGGACACGCGCGAGGCCACGATCACCCCCAACGACCCGCCGGCGATCGACTTGCCGCCCGGGTCAGGGCCGCGTCATTTCACCTTCCACCCCACCCGACCCTTGGCCTATTCGGTCAACGAACTCGATTCGACCGTCACCACGTTGGCTTGGGACGCCTCGACCGGACGCCTCACCATCCTGGGCCACGCCTCGACCCTCCCCGAAGGCTTCGACGCTGCCTCAGTCAACAATACGACCGCCGAGATTGTGGTCCATCCCTCGGGTCGATTTCTGTACGCCTCCAATCGTGGTCACAACAGCATCGCTGTGTTCAGTCTCGACCCTGAATCCGGCTTGCCGACGTTGCGGGGTCATGGCCGCGAGGGTGTGGAAACCCCGCGCAACTTCGTGATCGACCCGACGGGCCGTTACTTGCTGGTGGGAAGTCAGACTGCCGACCGGATCGTGACCTTCGCCATTGATCCCCAAACCGGCGACCTCACGCCACATGGGCAGCCTGTTTCGGTCTTCGCCCCGGTTTGTCTGCGGTTTGTCACCCACAAGGCCGAATGAGGCCTGTTCAACATCAAAAAACCTAACCTAACGTGACCCTGGTGAGTCCCTCCGCCGAGCCGACGCATCCCTTCCGCAAGCTCGGGAGCGTCGGTCGCGGCGTGGGGACGTCGCTCGACTCGCAACCACGAGGGCGACACCCACTCATGGCTCACGGCATCGGAACAACTTCAGACGGGACGCGGATCGCTTCGATTCGCCGTTGGAGCCGGGCCACGTTATCGGGACGCTCGGCGGCTAGGTTGCGGGTTTCCGCCGGATCGGTCGCTAAGTCGAAGAGTTCGACGTGGGGAGGATTGAACGGCTGGTTGAGCCCGCCGTGAGTGACAACCAGCTTGAGGCGATCCGAAGTCTGGATCGCTTGCTGACGAACGCCCTGGGCGAGTTCCCAGTAACACTCCGAACGCCGGGTTTGGGCGTCGCAACGCCCTTCCAAGGTGGGACGGATTGAAACCCCGGTGAGGTCGGCCGGCCAAACAGCGGCAGGAACGCCGGCGAAGTCACACAAGGTCGGCAAAAGGTCGTCGAAGGCGCAGAGGAGATCGCTGGTTGTCCCTGGCTTGATCCGGCCAGGAGCCCAGGCGATCAAAGGGGTGGCGATTCCTCCCTCGTAGAGCAATCCCTTGTGGCCTCGAAGTCCCCGCGCCCCCTCGAAGAACGCGGTGTCGGCCCCACCAAGGTCAAACGTCGGGCCATTGTCGCTGGTGAACAGAACGATCGTGCGATGCTCGATGCCAAGCTCTTGGATCAGGTCGAGCAACCGCCCCAGATCGCGGTCCAGGCGACTGACCATCGCGGCGTAGGCCGCACGAGGGGTGGGGTGGGCACGATAGCCTTTGGAACCGTCGTAGGGAAGTTCGGCAAACGCACCTTGGTATTCGGCCAACGAGTCCTCGGGAACTTGAAGCGGTAAGTGGGGAATGGCGTAGGCCAATTCCAAAAAGAATGGTCCCTCGCGGTGAGCGCGAACCCACTCCAACGCCTCCTTGGTCATCAGATCATGCGAGTGGACCTTCTCAGCGCCGTCGCGGTTGGCCGGGATCGGCTCGCGTTGGGTGTTGCGGTAAAGGAAATCGACGTAGTGATTGTGAGCGTGACGCTGGCAGTTGTACCCATAGAAAAAGTCGAACCCTTGCGCTAGCGGATCGCCTTGGGAACCAACCGGTCCCAATCCCCATTTGCCCACGAAGCCAGTAGCGTAGCCGCGGGTTTTGAGGAGTTCGGCGAGGGTCACCTCGACCGCGGGCAGAGGATGTTGCCCTTCGGGCTGGACTTCCCAATTGGCCCGGATGGCTGCCCGGCCGGCGTGCTTACCGGTCAAAAGCACGCAACGGGACGGCGCGCAAACCGCGTTGCCGGCATAGGCGCGGGTGAACCGCATTCCCTCCACCGCCATTCGATCCATCGAAGGGGTGCGGATCTTGGTTTGACCATAACAGCCGACTTCGCCCCGTCCCAGTTCGTCGGCCAGCACCACAATCAGATTGGGCGGCGGTTCCACGGCCAACGCAAGGACCGGGGCAAACCAAACCAACATGGCTCCAAGCAGCCAGAGGGGCCAAACGTCGCAGCGCAAACTCATGGGAGGGGTTTCCAAAAGCGGGAACCAAGCTGACGAGGTTCGGAGTCTGATTGGTCGTCCAATGTCGTTTAGGCGTCGTTTGAAACCTTTGAATCACCCGACGTGACTTCATCCTGCGAGTCCAAAGGATGCAGCGAATCGAACCGTGGCAAAGGCAGAATGTCCATCGCCCAGGTGGAGGGTCCGCCCGGGCGATCCAGAGTCAAAACAACCGTACTGCCCGGCGGAGCCTGCTTAATCCGCACCATCCCCAGCCCCAGAACGCCCGAGCCATCCACTAGACGGGCCACGCTGGTCAGGGTGCCCACTGGACGGTCATCCTTCATCAACGTCGTGCCGGAGGGGGGCAGGGGGGCGTTGACCGAATGGAACTTGAGATGACGCAACATCTTGTTCACATGGCCCAGCGCGTCGAGACGAGCCACAGTCTCCTGTCCCAAATAGCACCCTTTGGTGAAGCTGATGGCGCGGGCATCGCGGTCGAACTCCTGGGGGAGGTGATCGGCGGTCAGATCGACGCCGAAGCGGGGTAGACCAATTTCGATCCGAAGGGCTTCGAGCTTAGCTGGGGGCATCGGAGCGCATTCGGCCCGCTCGGCCAGGCGGGAACGGATCGTCACCGCCTCGCGCAAGCCGGTGAGAATCGTAACCCCATGATGCGCTCCGAAACGCTCGCGGATCAAACGCGGCGGCAAGCTCAACGCGGGGTCGGCCACTTCGGCTAGACCTTCCAACGTCGCGTTGCGAATCGCGCCTTCGGGCGACGCCATCAACTCCGCCCAAGAGCCTCCCGCGGTGGAACGCAACCCGACCCGCTCCAGAATTTCCTCGGCCCGTGGTCCCAGGATCAGGAACTCGGTGGTCGAGGCGGAATGATCGGTCCAGGTGGTCTCGTCGAGGGCGCAGTATTTGGAGAAATGCGAACTCACCGATCCGGCCACACCGGCGTCGCCACGGACCCAGAGAATCGGGTCGCGCTCATCGACATGAACCGTCACCAGCGCCAGGGTCTTGCCCTGAGGAGTGGTGACGAACCCTTCGGCTCCCTGACCAGGTTTGAGAGCGGTGATGTTTTGAGTCGTGAGATTATGCAGCGATTTGGCGCGATCGGCTCCGGTGAAGGCGATTCGGGTGCGATCGGTCCGTTCGATCCAGACCGCGTCGTGGAGCAGCGCCTGGAGGAACAAGTCGGGACGGGGGGCGTCGTCGTCGCGGGGATCGTCGTCGAAGCTCATGGCAGGGCGCTCCGAAACGCGGGAGGGTGCGAGGCGTGGGCGAGGCAATCCCAGAAGGATGCGACCATCGCACGCTTGGGGTGGAGGGACAGGGGGGATCGTGGGGGGATCAAGCGGGGTTGTCGGGCGGCGAGGCCAGCCTGGGCAGAGAGTGGATCAGCAACCGTCCCAGGTGAGCGACGGCCTTGCGACTTTCTTCGAGGACGTCGTCATGGTTCAATGGCTCTCCTAGTCCCGCAGCGGCGTTCGTGACGACCGCGATGGCGAGAACGTCGAGACCCGCGTGACCGGCCACAATCGCCTCGGGGACGGTGGACATTCCCACCACGTCGGCCCCCAGGGCGCGGGCCATTCGGACCTCGGCGGGCGTCTCGTAACTGGGACCAGGAAAGCAGGCGTAAACTCCTTCTGTAACCGTCAGACCCAACTCGTCGGCGGACGCGCGGACCAGCTGGCGTAGACGGGCGGAATAGACGGCGCTTAGGTCAGGAAAACGGGGGCCGTGACGCTCATCATTAGGACCGCGTAACGGGTTTTCCCCCAAGAGATTGAGATGATCGTGGAGTAACACCAACGCGCCTGGTCTCAGGTCATCGCGGATGCCGCCCACGGCGGCGGTGAGGATTAGGGTGGGAATCTCCAGACAGCGCACGATGCGAACGGGCAACGTCACCGTCGCCAGATCGTGACCTTCATAGTGGTGGAAGCGTCCTTGAAAGATCAGGGTGTCCACACCTGCCAGGACGCCACGCCAGAGGGTGCCGGCGTGTCCGGCTACCCCAGGGCGGGGCAGGTAGGGGATTTCACTGTAAGCCACTTTCAGCGGATCGCCCAGGAGCGCCGTCAGGTCGCCTAGTCCCGAACCTAAAATCATCGCCACTTGGGGAGCGCGGTGTCCCAAACGTTCGCACAGCCAATCGGCTGCGACGCGGGCTTGGTCGTAGGACTGGCTCATGGTGAGCGACAAGGAAGGCGACGCGGCAGACATAGCGAGCAACTCCCGACGGGCGGGGAAACAGGGCGGCCCTCCGAGAAGGGGCGCAGAGCGTTGGGCCGAGGCGAAGCGGGGGACGGCGAACCAGACGGCGGGTTCGTGTCGTGGATCGGCCACACGGTTTCAACAGCGCGTTGACAGACGACGGATTTAGACCAGGATGCCCGCCACGCACCCCGTGGCCAGGTTGGCGAGGGTGGCGGCCAACAAGGCTCGCGGACCCAAGCGGGCCAGATCGGCGCGACGGTCGGGAACCAAACTACCCACCACGCCGATTTGAATGCCGATCGAACTGAGGTTGGCAAAGCCGCAAAGCGCGAAGGTGGCGATGGCGTCGGAGCGGGGGTCGAGGATCTCGCGGGCACGTTGCAAGGCTTCGTAGGCGACGATCTCGTTGGTCACCAGACGCAAGCCCAGCAACCCACCGACCGAGCCAGCATCGTTCCAAGAGACGCCGAGCATCCAGGCCACCGGCGCGAAGCCTCGACCTAGCAGCCATTCCAACGACAGCCCCACTTGGGCCAGACCAAGATTCACCAGAGCAATCAGGCTCAGAAACGCGATCAGCATCGAACCCAGCGCGAGGGCGATGGTGAGACCTTCACGGGTTCCTCGAGCGGCCGCATCGATGAGATTGGCATCGTGGCGGACTTCGGCGATCCGCACCACGCCGAGGGTCTCCGGAGTCTCGGTCTCGGGAATAAATAGCTTAGAAAAAAGGATCGAGGCGGGGATGGCCATGGTCGCGGCGGTCAAGACGTGTTCGGGTTTGGCTCCCGTTCCAAAGTAGGCCACCAGCACGGAACCAGCGACCGCTGCCATGCCCGAAGTCATCATGGTCATCAGTTCCGAACGGGTCAACTTGTCAAGATAAGGACGGATCGTGAGCGGCGACTCGGTTTGGCCCATCATGGCGGCGGCCACAGCGTTAAGCGATTCGGCCCCGGAGGTTCCCATCAGACGCGCCATGGCCCAGGCTATCCCGCGCACGATCAGGGGCATGATTCTCAGATGATACAGCACGGCGAACAGAGCCGCGACGAAGATCACCGTGGGCAGCACCTTGAAGGCGAAGATGAAGCCGAAGGTGTCCAAATCGTCGATCAACTTGGAGCCAAACAGGAACCGCGCCCCCACCTGCGCTTGGTCGAGGACGATGACGACCAACCGACTCACCCTTTCGACGGCCTCACGGCCGAAGGGGGTGGTTAGCACGACCAGACCAAGCCCCCAGTGCAGGCCGATTCCCCAACCCACAACCCGCCACGAAATCGCCCGGCGGTTGGTGGAGCAGAAGGCGGCGACCCCCAACAAGGCCACGTAACCGATCAACGCGCGGAGGGGATCCAGAGTCATGCTGGGGGCTTTCGTCTCAAGAGGGGGTGTGAGGGGTGGGCAACAACGAGTCCCGAGCAAAACCGCTGGGCGTTGGGAGCGGGTGTCATATGGTGTCCCACGGTTTCCTCCAGCGGCGGTTCGACTGAAGTTGCGTCTTCATCATTTTATGGATTGAGGAAACGTTGCACCACTGGCTGCAACAGCGGCCAAAAGAGCCGCAGTACCACGGCGACCACACCTAGAAATAACACCATGCGGGCCACTAGCGCCATGGGACGGAAGGCGTCGTCAAGGCTGCGAAGTCCCTGGATCAGGTAGGACACATCCTCGTCGCGTCGGGCGACAATCTCATGGAATGAACGGGCGGCTCGCCCTAGGCGAAGTCCGACGATCCAGACGGCTGCTCCCAGGAGCGCGAGACCGGCGGGGATCTGCCAGTCGTTGAGGGTGGATGTTCGATAGAGTTCGCCGAACACCAGGAGACTCGCGGCGGCCAGCGCGACGACCGCGGCCATCTTGTGCAGCCAGGCGGCCCATCCGATGGAAGAGGAGAGGCCGTCGATGATGCGGTTCTCGTTCTCGTTGAACTCGTATTGACGAATCGAACGGACGATCCCAGCGAGTTGAGGTAGAGGTAGGTTCTCGGTTCGCGGAGGATCCACGCCCACGACAAACTCGGCCTTGCCCTGGTCGAGGGGGGCAGCCACGGTGTCATCCTCGCTGCTGGATGGTGGGGAGATGGAGGAATCGGGGGCGTTGGACATGGCGGGCGATTCCCTCTTGGGCGAGCGTTGGGGGTGCGAGTCGAGGCGAGAGATGAACAACCCCGACGAGATGGGAGCGAGAAGCGCTGAAGGGAACTCGATTGGGTCAAAGGATCATCACCGCGCGGGCCGAACCCTTCCCACAGCCCGCGATCTCCAACCGCCCATGCAACCTCCAAGGAACCGTCTCAGGTGGTCGGACGTTGGTAACGGATCGCCCCCTCCACCAGAACGGTTTCGACCCGTCCAATCACCTCCCAACCGTGGAACGGACAGTTGCGGCTGCGGGACTGAAACGTGTTGACGTCGATGGTCCAAACCGTCTCCGGATCGAACAGGGTTACGTCGGCGTCAGCTCCGACCCCGAAGTGCCCTTTGTCGGTCAGATTGAGCAGGCGGGCCGGTTGTTCGGTCAGTTTGCCGAGCAGTTGCGGCCAGGTCAACCGCTCGGTCTTCACCAACGCCGTGGCCGAAACCGGCAACAGCGTCTCTAGACCAATCACCCCGAACGGGGCCACGTCGATCGCCTGCGACTTCTTCTCCTGGGAATGAGGCGCATGGTCAGTGGCCAACAGGTCAATCGTGCCGTCAATCAGACCCTCGATGACCGCCTCGACATCCTCGGCGGTCCGCAACGGTGGGTTCATCTTGTAAACCGTATCAAACGTGCGTAATTTTTCATCGGTCAAGGTGAAGTGATGCGGACAGGCTTCGGCGGTGACGCGCACCCCGCGGCGTTTGCCCTCGCGCACGAGTTCGACAGCGCGGGCCGTCGAGATGTGTTGGATGTGCAGGCGTCCGCCGGTGATCTCGGCCAGGCGGATGTCGCGGGCCACCATGATGTCCTCTGCAGCCGGGGGCATCCCGCGCAGACCGAGACGGGCCGACTCGAACCCTTCGTTCATGACCGCGCCTTCGGTCAATTCCATGACCTGACAGTGCTGCATGATCGCCAGATCGAAGAGATTGGCGTATTCCAACGCCCGACGCATCAGTTCGGCGCTCGAAACGGGCGAGCCGTCGTCGGTGAAGGCCACTGCGCCTCCTTCGACTAGGCGTCCCAGTTCGGCGAGTTCGCGGCCCTCGCGGCCCTTCGAGACCGCTCCGACCGGCAAGACGTGGGCGCGGGCGGCACGCCTGCCCTGCAAGACCACGAACTCGGCGGCTCCCTGCGAGTCGATGGGGGGGGTGGTGTTGGGCATCGCGGCGATCGTGGTTACGCCGCCGGCCAGAGCCGACGCTGCGCCGCTGGCGATCGTCTCGCTGGCCTCGTCCCCCGGCTCCCGCAAATGCACATGCACGTCGATCAAGCCGGGACAGACGATCAAGCCCGTTGCGTCAAGCTCCACATCGGCGCGCTCCGGGGCACCCGGGGGTCGCGGCCCGACGCCGAGAATCCGGCGGTCTTGAATCCAAAGGTCGTCGATCCGGTCCACCTGATGAGCTGGGTCGATGATTCGTCCGCCATGAATCCGAGTGAAGGTCACGTCGGTCTGATCCTCCGTCTGGATGGTGCCGGTGAGGGAATAGACGGCCCGACCCGCCGGGGGTCATCCCAAGGAGACCGCCGGCGCGTCCGGGGAAGACGGTGAGCCACCGCCAACCTGGGCGGCCGGGGCGGTTTTGCCGCTGATGAGGTACAGGACCGCCATGCGAACCGCCAAACCGTGGGCAACTTGGTCGAGGATCGCCGATTGGGGACCATCGGCCACCTGGCTTTCCAGTTCGACGCCGCGATTGATCGGACCGGGAGCCAGAATGAGCAGGTCCGGCTTGGCCAGCGCCAGGCGGCGGCTGGTCATGCCGTAGAAGTGGGAGTACTCGGCCAATGAGGGGAATAACCCGCGCTGCTGACGCTCGAATTGAATCCGCAGGACGTTGATCACGTCGCAGCGGGGCAAAACCCGGTCGAGATGATGATCAACCTCGCAGCCGAAACGCTCGAACCAGCGGGGGACCAGGCTGGGCGGACCACACAAAATGACCTTGGCCCCCAACTTAAGCAGACCGTGGAGGTTGGAGCGGGCCACCCGCGAATGCAGAATGTCGCCCAGCAAACCGACCGTCAGACCCTCCAACCGCCCCTTGGCCTTGCGGATGGTCATCAGGTCGAGCAAGCCCTGAGTTGGATGTTCGTGCGCGCCATCGCCCGCGTTGATGATGGAAGCCTGACATGAGCGCGCCAACAAATGAGCCGCGCCGGGAGTCGGGTGCCGCACCACCAGAACGTCTGCCCCCATCGCCTCCAGGTTCCAAGCGGTGTCCAGCAGTGACTCTCCCTTGGAGAGGCTGGAGACCGAGGCGTTGAAATCCTGAACATCGGCGGATAGACGCTTGGCGGCGATCGAAAACGAGGTGCGGGTGCGGGTCGAGTTCTCGAAGAACAGGTTGAACACCACTTTGCCCACTAATGCGGGCACCTTTTTCCGCGAGCGCTGGCCAACCTCAAGAAACGACTCGGCGGTGTCAAGGATCGCCAGAATATCGTTGGCTCCCAACTCCTCCAAACTCAGAAGGTGTTTGCGGGTCCAAACCGGGGTCTCCCGGCGCTCACCCGTCAAGGGTGGGGAAGGTGACGACCCGCGGAGGGCGTCGGCGGTTTTGCCGAGGGTTCCCGGAAACATGACGATCACTCCCTTGAGCCAAGCCAAGACACGAACCACACCCGACCAGACTCGCCAAGCCACCAACTCGATCCGACCCGTGGCAAACCTCGGCGGCGACGGCGTGGAGCAGGCAACGGGTTGGCAAGTCGAACACTGAGGACGAAACGAAACGAGAAGAACCCAAAACCAGCCGGGTTACTCTTATTCCAACGTCCGAGCGGGCGACGCGGTGGTCTCCGCGTCGTCGATTCGAACAATTCCCTCCACCGGATCGATCGGCTTGATGAAGACCTGAACCCGCTGGTCGCGGCGGGTTCGCAGACTCAATCCCACGTAGTCGGCGTGAACCGGCAGCTCCCGATGATCCCGGTCGACCGCCACCGCCAGGCGAATCCGAGCCGGGCGGCCCAGATCGCACACTGCGTTGAGTGCAGCGCGAAGGGTCCGCCCAGTGAAAAGCACGTCATCCACCAAGATGATGCAGCAACCCTCAACGGGAAACGGAATCGATGTTCCGTTGAGTACCGGCCAGCGTGGAGCGTGATCCAGGTCATCGCGGTACAAGGTGATGTCCAACGCGCCCACCGGGACCGCGCGGCCCAGACGCGCTTCTAATCGCGCGGCGATGCGCTCGGCCAAGGGCACCCCCCGAGTGTGGATTCCGACCAACCCCAATGCGGGAGGATTCATGATCCCACTCTTCGCGGCGCGGTCCTCTCCCTCCCATCCAGCGCGCCAGTCGTCAGCGATCTGGCGCGCCAGGTCGTCGATTAGGGCTTCGAGACCGGCTGCGTCGCACAGGGTCAACCGAGCGTTCGAATCCATCATCTGACTCCCCGCCTCGTGGGCGGTCCCAAATGTAGCAAACCGGTCAAGATTCACGCAACCAACTCCACCGACAAGCGATCAGGATCACCCCCAGTTCCTCAGCATGGCCTGGTCTGCCAACCATGAATTTTTGGCGAACGCTTGACCGATGGCCTACAAGAAGAACGTCCGCTCGATCGCGTTGACCCCCTGGCAACGCGAGCTTCATGTTCCGTGACCACTTTGAAAAGGCTCACGTCCAATGGCTAACATTGTTGAAACCGCCGTCTCGGCAGGTTCGTTCAATACGCTGGTCGCCGCGGTCAAGGCCGCCGATCTGGTGGAAACCCTCTCGGGACCCGGCCCCTTCACGGTTTTCGCCCCCACCGATGAGGCTTTCGCCAAACTCCCGGCTGGTACGGTCGAAGAGTTGGTCAAGCCTGAGAATAAGGCCAAGCTGACTGCGATCCTGACCTATCACGTCGTCAGTGGCAAGCATATGGCCTCCGACGTGGTAGGAATGACCGAAGTTCCCACTGTTCAGGGAGCCAAGGCCAAGATCAGCACCGAAGGCGGACCCAAGATCGACTCAGCCAACATCGTCAAGACCGACATCGTGTGCGACAATGGCGTGATTCACGTCATCGACGCGGTCATCATGCCGCCTCAGTAAGCGAATTGGCACACCAATGGGGTCAACCATCTTCGCTCACTCACCCACTTGTTAGCGGTCACTGACCCCAATTGCGATGATGACATCCTTTCCCAATCATCCCCCAAGCGGCCATGCCGGACGTCTGGTGGGATGATTGGGTTATTGATTGTCAGGGCGACGGCAAAGCGGGATCTTCCAAGACACAACGTATTTCTGCCTGTCATGGCGTCTGGCGTTGAGGGTCGCTCCTGTGGACTCTCAAACGATTCGGAGCTACCCTGGGAACGTCGCGCGGAATGACTCCGACCAGAAAACCTTGGTAAGTCTCGACGGTGACTGTCGTCCGCTCGACCATCACGCTCCCCTCTTACACTCCACCAGATTGTCACTGGGGCCACCTGCAGGGCCGAGGCGAGCGAGGATGCTATATCTTCGACACGCGAGGTTGGACGATGCGCTGCGTTGCGACGCTGGTGGAAGGCGACCCATCAAGTCCCGAGACGATCTCGGATCGGATTCTCAAGGAGTGGGACTCGTTTCAAGGCGACTTGGCCTTCCTCGCCGCCACCCCACCTCTGACTGCGGCGCTCGGCGACCTGACCCGCCGCTTGCTGAATCGCGGCGTGGTGCGCAATGTCATTGGCGTCACCGCCGAATCAGTTGCCGGAGTGGCCCGCGAGGTCGAGGGCCTGCCCGCGTTGACCGCCTGGGCGATCCAGCTTCCCGAAGGCTCGCGGTGTGACACCTTTCGTCTGACGTCCTCGGAAGCTCCCTTGGGCGACTGGGTCGATTCCGTTCGAATTGACCCTGCGCCAGTGAGTCGCGTTTCGCTGACCGAAAAAGACAAGAACAAATTGGTGATTTTACTGGCCGACCCCTTCAGCTTCGCCGCCGACGAGTGGTTTTCTCGTTTAGAAGAGGAAAAGATTGGACTGAGGGTCATCGGCGGCATGGCCAGCGGAGCCAACCGCCCCGGAGGCAATCGCCTGGTGATCGACGGCGCGGTGGTTCAGCAAGGAGCCGTCGGCGTGGCCCTTTCTGGTCCGTTTGTAGCAGAAACCGTCGTCAGCCAAGGATGCCGACCGATCGGACGCCACTTTGTGGTTACCAAAGTTGATCGCAACATCCTCCACGAGCTGGGACGTCGTCCCGTCATCGAGGTGCTGCGTGAACAACTCGAAACCCTGTCCGACGCAGAAACCGCCAAGCTCCGCAACGGCGGTCTCCACATTGGCCGTGTCATTAATGAGTACCAAGAACGGTTTGAACGCGGCGACTTCTTGATTCGCAACGTCATTGGTATCGCTGAAGAACAATCTCTGGCGATCTCCGACCTGCCTCGGGTCGGTCAAACGGTTCAATTCCAACTACGCGACGCCCAAACCGCCGACGAGGATCTCACCGACCTTCTGAGACGCCCCGAATTGAAAGGAACCAAGGGCGCATTGATGTTCACCTGCAACGGTCGGGGAACTCGTCTGTTTGACCAACCACACCACGACGCACAGGCCTTGGCCAACGCGGTTGGGCCGATTCCTGCGGCCGGTTTCTTTGCGATGGGCGAGTTCGGTCCAGTGGGCGGTCGGAACTTCATTCACGGCTTCACCGCCAGTTTTGCCCTGTTCAAGTCTGCCCCCCACCCCGCTGGCGCAAGCTGATCCACCCGCCCCGCCCCCTTGATGGTTTGGCGGAGTCCGTCGTTGGTTCTTGGACCGTGGAGTCAAATGGCGATGCGACGTGCCAAGTTGGAGGAATAACACGACTCGTTCTCGTCATAGGAGAGACTGACGGGGCAAGACAACACCAACGGGATTCCTCGTTCCGCTTACGGCATCGTTGGAGGATTCCGAAACGTGGCGAAACCACCACGTTGAAAGGCGTGATTGGGCCGCTTATGCTCGACTTCAACCAGTTGTTTTGTCAACTTGAGCGGCCTGAATCTCACGCCTCCGGCTCGTTGAAGATTGAATACGCCCGCTCGATTGACTCCTTCCTTCTTTAACCGTGCCGGACGCCCACGAGTTAGCCGCCATGTCCGCCGACGATCGCTCCTTGTTGGATTCGGCTCCGGAACCAACCGGCACGTCCACGCAAGCTCCCGCGAAACCTTCCAACACGCGGCGACGTTCCGGCTCCAAACCATCTCCCGAGCAGCGAAAAGCAGCGCGGGACGCCCAGGCCGTCGAATTGGCAGAGCGTCTGATTGCCACGCTTCACTCGCACCGAAGCTCAGGCGGCAACGCCCAGCCAATGCGGGAGACCGACCTGGCTCAAGCCTGTTCCGTCGGCGTCAAACAAGCGGTGTATCGGGCCGCCATTCACACCAAGCAATTCACGTCTCAAGTCGCGTTGCTCAAGTTCCGAAAGCCGAGAGGCTCCAACCAACCCAGTCCCCCAACGTGGGTGGCCTTCAAAGACGACCTGGCCAACCCAGATGTGGTCAAACGACTGGTGGCATCCGTGATCCAGGCGTTGCGGGTTCCCTCCAGGCAAATTTACGCCCTGAATTCGCTCAATCTTCGTCCCGATTGTTCCAAAGAAGCCCGGGCGACGCTGTCCAAAACCCTCGCCCGGATCGCCGCCGAGTCCCCCTTAGATCCGCCGCCAAAAATCGGCTTCCTCCGGAGCAACGCAACGGTTTACGCCTTTCTGCTGGAGGATGTGATCGGCGCAGTCAACGAGAAGACGACGTCGAACGCCCCCCCTCCAGCCGTCCCCCAACCCTCTCCCCCACTTGCCTCCGCATCCCCTTCAATTTCGATCCCCACCGACTTCGCCGAGGCATTTCGCCAAGCGTTCACACGGTTGGATCGACGCAACGGAGGCACCAACTTTGTGCGATTGCTCGAATTGAGGCAAGCTCTGCCGCAATTCGATCGCGCGACGTTCGACGCGGGATTAAACCAACTTCGACGCCAATGGGAATTCTCTTTAGAAGCCCATGAGGGTCTTCATGTACAGATCTCTCCTGAAGAGCGCGAATCCGGCATACCGGAAATGGGGACGTTGTTGATTTACGTCTCCCGGAGATAAACCCAATGGCCTCTCGACCAACAACCCAGAGCAATGGCCAAGCCGTGGGTCCAGACCAGTTCCTGGCCGCCATGCGGACCAACCCCTTCCTGGCTAGCAGAGCCGACGAACCTAGCGACTTCGAAACGTCGATGCCTATTCCCGACGTGGAGTCGATCCATGAATACGAGTTTTTTCAACTCCAAAACGCATTCCACCACGTCAAGACTCAACCCAAGTCGATGGGCGTCATGGTCACTGGTGGAGCTGGAGTTGGCAAAAGCCATTTGCTCAACCGGTTTTATTATTGGTTGAAACAGCGGGAGCCCCATTCCAAATCTCCGCGCGCCTGTAGCGTCTACCTGCACAACATCCTGTCGGCACCCGAATATCTTCCACGCTACATGCTGAAATGTATTTTCAATCGATTGACTGAAGGAAACGCGACCCCCTGGAACCACACGCCGCTGGCTCGCCTCAGCAACGCCCTCCTTCATTCAATTGGGGAGCAAGCCAAGCGTCAAAACCTGACCAAGGTCCACGTTGCTCAAGCGGTTTCCATGCTCCAGAGTCGAGCCGATTGGCGCGGCCTGGAATCTGACGTCGTTCACGCGCTGCTAATGTTGGCCAACTTCACGGCGGTGCCGAAATCGGAATCCGAACTGCAACCCGATCAGAAGGAAAAACGTCGCGCCGCCCTCACTTGGCTCTCAGGCGATCCCATCGACCTCACCCAGGCCAACCATCTCGGCATCAGCACCACCAACGCCGATCAGGATGAACAAACCGTCTCAATGCGCGACGATGCGGTGATCGAATCGACGCTTCGGGGTTTGGCAGCGATGGCGGCTCTGGGCGGACAGCCCTTTGTCATCATCATTGATCAAATTGACAATTTGAGTTCTGCACAGCTTCTCGCACTCTCTCGGTTCCTCCATGTCATTATTGACCATGCGTCCAACACGTTGGTGATCAGCTCGGGAGTGACCCAGTCGCTGGAAGCGTTCCGTTCCTCGGGAAGCTTGGGAGTCACCCAGGAGGCGATTCCGCAAGCCGCTTGGGATCGCTTGGCCAGTTACTCGGTCCAGGTTCGACCGATTCGTCAGGAAGAAGCCCTCCAGATTCTGGAAAGCCGCCTCAAACTCAAGCTGGATCTTTTCAGAATGGTTCCCCCTATCGCTCAACTCATCCACCGCGATTCCCTCTTTCCTCTGGGCCGAACCTGGTTCGACGCGACATTCGGCACTCTGGCGGAAATTCGGCCGCGGGCGCTTTTGAATGCCGCCCGCGAGCGGTGGGATCAACTCTGTCTTCAATTGATCAAGCAGGGATTTGACTCTTGGATTCGTTCCTGGTCCCAAGCCCAAACCGATGCGCCGGTTCAACCGTCCTGCCCAGCCAAACCAAGCTGTTCGATTGAAGAACTCATCGATCAGGAGATCGACCTTCGCATTCAAGAGCGTATTTATCAACTCACACTCGAGCCTAGCGAATTAGCCATCGACGCCCAGAACTTCCAGGAAATTCTCGCCAACCTTCTCACCCATTGCCGCAACCAACCTGATCGCTACACTCTGGTGGACTTCACCGTTTACGATGGTTCGAAGAGCCCCAAACCCCCCTTCCAACTGACCGTTGAGGAACGACGCGCACCCAACCAAGACACGGTCACCAGTGGGGTGACGATTGTCACTGCCGGAGGGAACGCCGCCAGCCACGCGCTTCATCGACTCCTTCACTGTCGGAACAGCCCTGGCCCGCGCTACCATCCTCCCAACCATCGCTATCTTTTCATAGCCAAAACCGAGAATGTCCTTCTTGGGTCAACCGCGATCCAGCATCTCAACGATCTCAACAAACTCGGAAAGCCTCACTTTGAACAGATCGAGATCACGCGTGAAGGCTATGCAAGTTTGAGTGCGCTGCTCGACGTGGTGCGTCAAGCCAGAAGCAACGACCTCGAAGTCGAAGATGCCGGCAAGATCTACCGAATTCGGGAAGAGGAGGTGATTGCCTCACACCACCGTCGGGGCCGCTACCTGGCGCATCCTTACCTTCGTCCGTTTTTGACCGAGGAACCGTCCCCTGCAGTTGACTCCGCCCCCTCCGTGACGACCAACTTCCCGGTGATTGGGCGGGAAGAAGCCCGGCACTTCCTGCTGGACCGGCTTTCCTACATGATCGGCTACCAAGTCAAGGAACTCACCTACTCCTACCTGGCGACCCTGGGCGACACCACCACGTCCGTTTCCGCCGACGTCGAGGCTGCTTACCATAAACGCTTCCAGGAAGCTGCCCAGGAGTTGCACCGCGAGGGCCGGTTGGTGGCCCACGCGATCAACGACGACCTGTTCGTCACTCACAAACCTCCCCAAGCGAATGAGGCCGACGAGTCGCCCCCGCCAAATTCGATCGAGGATGGCCTGGCATGAACCAGTTCGACCCGATTCCTCCCACCTTCAGCGTCTCCCAAGTCCGCTCGGCGGCGACATGTCCACGTCTGTTTTACTTCGACACCGTCAAGTCGCGTGTCGAGGGACTCGGCCGAACCTACGTCACTCGGGTTTGGAAAAGCAGCGACCGGATCACTGCCTGTGGATCCCTGTTCCACAACGCCCTCGCTCAGTTTCAGAAACACGCTTCGAGCAATCCGGAACTCCGCGACGCCACGGAATTCACCTATCACAATCCCACCACCTCCCCCCCAACTCAGGATCACCCGGTTTTTCGCGCTGCCTCCAAACTGCTTTCTAATCACTGCATCAACCTAAGTGTGTTCCACACGCGATCGCCGGATCAAAAAGCCGCCTTCACTCAGGCCGTCAACCACTACCTGCGGGAGTTGGTCGAGATCATCCGACACGCCGCCAACGACCCAACCCGACCTAGCCCAGAACAACTCCTGCTCGAACTCTTCGGCGACACCCGCCGCGCCGTCAACGTCACTTTCCAAGTCGGCAAGCAAAACGAACAAATCAATGTGCGTGGGATTCTCGACTACATCTTCTACGATCGTCGCAGAGCCGGCCATTGGATCATTGACTATAAGCTGACCCCCGCGCATCATCCCAACAATGACCTATTTCAAGTGTCGCTCTACAGCCTCATGCATCATATCCAACATGACACTCAACCAGGCGTCGCCGTCACTTACCTTCACCCCCAACCTCAACGGTTCGAGCTAAGCTGGGACCAAGTCAAAGCCAACGCACCAATCGTCCACAACCTGCTGGCTTCAATGCGGGAATGGAGCCGTTACGACGAAACCACCCAAACCGGGCTCAAACCGCCGGGCGAACCCTCTATCTGCCCATCTTGCCGCTGGCGTCATGAATGTGTCGCGCGTCTGGGTCATCGACTCGACGGAGCGCGGGTCGAACCTTCTGAAGTCAACGTCAACTCGTCGTCCCTTACGGTCGTCAAGGTCGATCCCCAACCCCAACCTTACGAACCCATCGAACCCCTTGAATCCGACGACGATGTCGAACCCAACGGTACCCTGGTCAGCCCACCGCCTGGGATGGTTGCCCCCGCCGACTTCTCCGACCACGTGGCGACTGCATCGACCCCAACCACTCCACCATCGTCAGCCACCGCGACCACAACCTCGCCCGCGCGTTCCACCCCGCGTTTGAAAGGCGCAACGTCCAAACCGTACGTCGATCCGCTCTGGATTGGTACCTTGAAACAGGGTCGAGAAGTTCGTCTGCCTCTTGACGCTTTGCCCACCCACACCGCCGTTGTCGGCGCGGCGGGCAGCGGCAAGACCTGGATGGCTAAGGTGTTGACGGAGGAAGCCCTCCTCAACGGCATTCCCGTTATCGCCATTGATCCCCAAGGGGACTTGGTCCAGTTCCTTCACGGCGCGCCGGCGTCGCGTCTGGACGCGATGCCCCCCGAACATCGGGCCCGCCATGACGAACTCCGGCGACGTATCCGAGTCCGAATTTGGACCCCGGGCAGTTCCCACGCCCGACGGTTTCGGCTTGATCCCCTCCATCTTCCCACCCGTGACCAGTTCGAACGCGCCGTCAAGGGCACCGATCAGGACGAACTGCAAGGGCTGATCAGCCTGACGGCCTCTCGGGTGGTGGCTCTGGCCGCGGCCGGCGGTTCGATCTCACAACAAGAGACGTTCATTCTCAAAACCCTTCAAAACCTCATTCAACAGGGACAAACCAGCATCACCTGGTCCGAACTGGCGTCGATCGTGATGAATCCCTCGCAGGGCGGATTCCAGGAAGGCGAAGCCGACCTATTGGTGAAAAGATCGGAACGGGAGAAGCTGGCGCGGCAACTCAACACCCTCCAACATGGCACGTCAGCAAACCTGTTCAACCACGGCGAACCGCTGAGCATCCGTCGAATGGTCGAACTTGAGCCGTGGGAGGAGGGGCCCGGCGCGGTGCCTCTGAACGTGGTGTATCTCAACGCGCTGATCGACAGCGAACAAAAACGGTTTGTCGTCGCGGCGATGGCCGAGGAAATCTCTCGTTGGATGATGAACGCCGGCGGCTCGCCCAATCACCCCTGGCCTCTGGTCTATCTCGACGAGGCGTTCGACTTTCTGCCGGCCGGTACAGTCAAACCAGCATCTAAGCCTCCTCTGATTCGCTTGTTCGCGCAAGGACGCAAATATGGCGTGTGCGGCCTCATTTGCACTCAATCGCCGCGTTCGGTTGATCAGAATCTTTTCAGTAACTGTTCCACGAAAATCATTGGGCGCTTGGAGTCTGCCGCTGACATTGATCGGGTCCGTGAATGGTTCCAGCAAGGTGGATCGCCGAGCTGGCTTAACAGCCGTCTTGGTTGCGCCGCGGGCAGCTTCATGGGACGTTGGCCCAATATGATGGAGATGTTCGAGGGTCAACCGTTTCAAACGCGCCCGCTGTATTCGCTGCATGAAGGAGCGTGGAGTCCGGAGCGAGTGGAGCAAGAATGGTCCCGTTGGGTCGAGATTCAACGGAGCACGTCGCGGTTGGACGCCCGACAGGGCGGGGTTGACTCCGCGGTGGTCCCGTTCAGATAACGTAGTCGGGGACGTGGGCGGGGGCCGATTCGTAGAAGACCTTAAGGTTGCGTGGCGTCACCAATACGTCCTCGCCGGGGGCCAAGCGCAATTCGGCCTGGCGTTCCCGAGGGGTTTGGACATGGATCCAAGTGCCGTCGGCTAGAACAAGCTCCACGCGGACGTGCGACCCCATGGGCACCAATTTCAGCACCCGCGCCCGCCAGCCTTCGTTTAGGGTGACATTTCCCAGGCCGTCGGCGTATCCAAAGCGGTTGATTTCGAGGTCGTGGGGACGAACGTAAACTTTGAACGGGCCAATCGCGTCGCTGGGGACAAGGGGGTCGGAGGCAGGCGTGGGGACCCCTTGAACCATCACACGACCATTGCGGATCGCCTCGCCCCGAAGCAAATTGACCGCGCCAAGGAACTCGGTGACAAACGGGGTCGCCGGACGCTCATAAAGTTCCTGGGGAGGCCCGATCTGCTCAACCCGACCCTGGTGAAGGATGACGACCTGATCGGCCACTTCAAAGGCTTCCTGCTGGTCGTGGGTGACAAACAGGCTGGTGACATGGACCTCGTCATGCAGCTTGCGCAACCAAGCGCGGAGTTCCTCACGCACCTTGGCATCCAGCGCGCCGAAGGGTTCGTCAAGCAACAGCACGCGGGGACGCGGAGCCAACGCGCGGGCCAGGGCGACCCGTTGCCGCTGACCGCCAGAAAGTTGCGACGGGTAACGCTCGGCGTGCGGAGTCAGTTGCACCAGGTCGAGCAGTTCATCAACCCGTTTCTTGATCTCGGCACGGGGACATTTCTTGACCTCTAGGCCAAAGGCGATATTCTGACGCACCGTCATGTGTCGAAAAAGCGCGTAATGCTGAAAGACAAAGCCGACCCCGCGCTGACGGGTAGGCAAGGTGGTAGCGTCCTCGCCGGTGAGTTCCACGGTGCCGAAGTCAGGGGCCTCTAGTCCGGCGATGATCCGCAAGACGGTCGATTTGCCAGAGCCGGAAGGTCCCAACAAACCGACGAGTTGGCCGTCGGGTACCTCGAAGGAAACGTCGTCGAGCGCGACGTAGTCGCCGAACCGTTTCCGAAGGTGACGCACCACAATCCCCACGTCGTCTACTCCCGCGCCCACCCGCTCCGTTGCGGCGATCGGACCCCGCATGGAGACCGGCGTTCCAATCGAACCAACCAGGGGGGAGTCGGGTGGATCTTGTCTCCAGAACCGTCCGACCGCGTCGCGGCCCCACTCAACCCGCGGAGACGGAGCGGGGAACAACGTGGAGCCTTTCCGGTTGAATCTCGTTTCAGCATCAGCAACGATCGAACGACAACCAAGACGGCCCTTCAAGGTCCGTTGCCACCACATGGTCATGACACCGTGCCCTCCCTGGCCGCGGAGTCCCTGTTCTTCCCTGGTTGGTCGGGTGATTCTATCAGGAACCCGACCGTTTGACGATCCGACTGGCCACGGCGTTCTCGTTACAACCAAGCCGCCCTCAACGCATCTTCGTCATGTCAAGAGCGCGGCTCCCTCCCATTGGTCGCGGTGGTTGACGACTCGCCTTTCGTCGCCGCGGTGGTCGCCGCATGGCATTCACGACGTTCCACCCGCTCGCGGAGGGCTTCCAGAGTCAAGAGCAACCCCACCGACACTCCGCCTAAGACTAAACTGGCAGCGGCGGCTCCTTGAGGGTTGAACGTCTCCACCGCGTCGTGGATGTATAACGTGGTCGTCTGGGTTCGTCCCAAAATGTTGCCCGAGACCACCAACACCGCGCCGAATTCTCCCAAACCCCGGGCGATCGTCAACAACACCCCATAAGCCAGTCCCCAACGGATCGACGGCAGAGTGATCCGCCGAAAGGTGGTCCATCGTCCCGCGCCTAGGGTGTGCGCCACTTCCTCCTGGTCGATGCCAAACTCACGCAACACCGGCACGACCTCGCGGGCTACAAAGGGCAAGGTGACGAACGCGGTGGCGATCACCAGCCCTAGAGGATGATAAATCACGCCGATCCCCAGACTATCCAGCCAGCCTCCCACGGGAGTCATGGGACCGTAAAGCAGAATCAGCAGCAACCCGGCGATCACTGGAGAGACCGCAAACGGTAAATCGAGCAAGGCGTCGGCCAGTCCACGCCCTACGAAGCTCTGACGCGCCAGGGTCAAGGCGATCATCAGGCCGAAGACGGTGTTCAACGCGGTGGCCGCCAGAGTCGCCACCAAGGTCAGACGAAATGAGGCCAGTACGTCGGGATGAGTCAGCGACTTGTAAAGACGCGCCGGTCCTTCGCCCAGCGCCTCGAACACCAACGAAACGGTGGGGAGGATCACCAGAAGACCAACCCAGACCAGCACCAGAGCCGTCAGCAGTTGGGCTTTCCACGAACCGCCCCCCAACCATCCTTGGGGAGGGGCGACGGATTCCATTGGTCTCTCATCGAAGACCGGCAAGGCCGCGCGAGACTCCGGCTCCCGCGTGGTTGACGAGAGGTTCATGAGCCCGTTTTCCCGGTTTGGACGACGTTGAACACCAACATGAGACCTAATGAACCGGCTAGAAGCGCTAGGGAGACCGCCAGCGCGCCGGTTCGATCGCCGCTTTCCAACGCCCCGTAGATGTACAAAGGCGCAGTAGTGGTTTCGAGAGGACGGTTGCCTGAGACCAGCACGACGCTGCCGAACTCCCCCAGAGCGCGGGCGAACGATTGAGCTGCCCCTGAGAAGATCGCTGGGGCCAACGTGGGCAACACCACCCGTCGGAAGGTTAACCACGGTCCCGCCCCCAACGTGGCAGCCGCCTCCTCCTCGACTGGGTCCAACTCCAAGAGCACCGGCTGCACACTCCGTACCACAAACGGGAAGGTGACGAACACAAGGGCCAGAATGATTCCTGGTTGTTGATAAATGATCGAACCGCCTAGCACCGTGCCCAGCACGCTGGCCGGACCATAAAGCGTCACCAACATCAGACCCGTGACCACCGTAGGGATTGCCAACGGCAGATCAATGAACGCGTTGACCCAACGTTTACCCACGAACTCCCGGCGCGCTATCACCCAAGCGGTGAGGGTGCCCATCACCGCATTGATCACGGTCATGACGGCAGCGGTGGTCAACGTCAAAACCAGGGCGTGCCGCGCGAAGGGGTCGAGCAACGCGCTGAGCAACGCCGAGGGACCCGAGCGGATCGCTTCCAACCCCAACGCACCCAGGGGCAACACGATCATGACCGCAAGGTAGCCAATCGCTAACCCCCGTAGAATCAGACCGCCGACCGAAGGTGGTCGTCCTCGATCGGTCCCCAGCACCACGTTTCGCCACCAACGCCCCATCCAGGTGGCGTCCTTCGTTGCCGTCATGGTTCGCCGCGCCCTCCTCCTGGTGGCTCCGCTTGGTTCGATTTGGTCGTGGGAGTGATCCACAACCGATCGTGTCAGAATAAGAACTGGTTCATTTGGAATAAGGTTTTTTACGCTCGTAAGTTCAACAAAGCACGGGTCCAAACGCCTTCGGGTCCATACAAACGTTGGGCGACCTCCTCCCAGCCACCCAACTCGTCGATGGTCCAGGCGTCGGGGGGACGATCGACCCGCAACCGCCGGAAGCCGAACTCCGCCAAGGCGTCCTGTCCGGGATCGCTCCGGAGGAACTCTAGGAACGAACGGGCGAGATCCCGCGTCCCGTGTCGCTCCACTGAACGCTCCAGGATTGCGGCGGGCGTCTCGACAATCAGCGTATGGAGCGGCGTAAAGTAGGGCAGGGGGGTACGGTTCCGCTCGCGGGCGCGGCGATGTTGGAGCAAGACTTCATTTTCATAGGTCAACGCCGCGTCGCCTAGACCATCCTCGAAGACCATCAAGCTGTGACGGGCTGAGGCGTCCAGGGTGACCACGTTACGTCGGAGGCCCTGAAAAAGGTGGTCGATGTCGCTGGGAGACCACCCTTCCCGAAGCGCTGCGCCATAGACGGCGTTGAGGTTCCAACGCGCCCCGCCGGAAGTTTTGGGGTCGGGGAAGACCAGTTGAAGTCCGGGACGGGCGAGGTCGGTGAACCGTTCCAGCCGCCAGGGGTTGCCGGGACGGTGAACGATCACGACCCGGCTTTCAGCCACCACGCCGCCGGGGGGGGAGTCCCAGTCTTGGGCAACCAAGCCGGCGCGAACCAGAGGCCGAACGTCCCCCACATGCGAAAGCAACGCCACATCAGCGTCCAGACCGGATGCCAAGGCGCGGGATTGCGCGCCGCTGGGTCCATAGGATTCCTCGAACCGGACGGGGCGTCCGGTTTGGTGCCGAAACCACGCTTGGAAACGAGGAAGAACTGCCTCGCGCATCGCCTCGCGGATGACGGAATAAGCGGCGAGGGTCAACGTGTCGGCATGATCGTCCGAGGGTCCACACCCGGTGACGGAACCACCCAAAGACAGACCACCAGCGACCCATCCAACGGCGGATCGGCACCAGCGTCGGCGGGTCCAGACCAACGCGAGCCCGACGGAGGCGTCATCCTCCCGCCACGCGATTCGCGGCGTGTCGCATGCGGTACGATCTCCCTCCAACCCGCTCATCAACCGCCATCTCCATCGAGCCGTCTTTCCCACATCCTTCCCGGGCATGGTGGCGCGTTGGGGACGATTGGTCAAGTCAATCAAGTCGGCTTGTCAAATCGGCGCACATTGGGCCCAATGGCTCGGGTACTTCGCTTTTTGTGTGCAAGGATGTCCTGTTCCGTTTCTCCCGCCCCCTCGCCCATGCGACTCGGAACAGCTTACCGTCTCCAGGGAAAGGACGCGGTTCTTCCATGACTCCGCTCGACCGACCACGCGACTCCGTAGCGACCGACTCGGTTTCGGGGTTGGCCCGCATGGTCTCCATGTGGACAACCCCCGCCGCGTTGGGGCTGCTGAGCCTGTCCCTGGCGTTCCTGGGCAACGCTTCGACTCCACTTTGGGACCGCGACGAACCCCGCTACGCGGTCTGCGCGCGAGAGATGGGTCAGTCGGGCGACTACATCCGACCCACTTACAACGCCGAACCCCGCCACCAAAAGCCGGTGCTGATTTACTGGTTGATGCAACCGGGGCGTTGGCTGGCAGGCGACACTCCTTTCGGCGCGCGGTTGACTTCCGGGGTGATGGGAATGTTGACCGTGTTGCTGGTCTGGTCCACCGGACAACGCCTATATGGTCCAGGCGGCGGGCTTTGGCCGGGTCTGATTCTGGCCACCATGCCGCTCATGGTCGTCGAATCCAAACTCGCCACCACCGACGCGACCCTCGCCTTCTTTGTTACCCTGAGCTTCCGCGCCTTGTGGGAACTCTCCCAAAACCCGCCCCGTCATCCCTCCTTCTGGGCCGCGGTCTTTTGGATCGCCCAGGCTCTGGGGATTCTAACCAAAGGCCCAGTGGCCCCGGCGGTGTTGATTGCCTCCAGCCTAACCACGTTGGCGTTGGGCGGACGTTGCGCCGTGGTCGGTTGGAGCCGTCTGAAGTGGAAATGGGGTCCCCTGTTGGCGTTGGTGATCGCCGCCCCCTGGTACGTCGCCATTGAACTTGCGACCCAAGGCGAGTTTTCCCGACAGATGATCGGCTATCATGTCATCGAGCGGGCCACCCGCGACCTAGAGAGTCACGGCGGCTTCCCCGGCTTCTACGTGGTCGGTCTGATCGGCTTGTGTTTCCCCTGGTCGGTATTGTTCGGCCCGATGCTTCGCAACGCCCGCCGCGAACTCAAAACGGCCACCGATCCCAACCGCGTTCATGGTCTGGCCTTCTGGCTGGGCGCGGTGTTAGGACCTTTGATGCTTTTCGAGCTGGCCCGGACCAAACTTATTCACTATATCCTGCCGGTCTTGCCCCCCCTGGCGCTCCTGGTGGGCGACTGGCTCAAGCGTCGCCTCGACGCGGACCGTCACGCGGTCGTGGTACGAGCATCCCCAGCGGAGATCGCGCGGGACAACGTCAGACTGAGTGCCCGTTGGCCACGTTGGGGGTTGCGTTTGGGAG
>Ga0209017_10000802_pt1 | contig 28466 bp, 26 predicted proteins | sample YNPBryunderm2012_FD_185812 | JGI IMG/M metagenome (GOLD analysis project Ga0209017, IMG submission 185812) | Anoxygenic and chlorotrophic microbial mat microbial communities from Yellowstone National Park, USA - YNP Bryant MS undermat 2012... ...
CTGGCATAAGCCGCCCGAGGCGATAGCCTGAAATCCCCCGACGCAGGTACCGTGATCCGGCACGAAAAAAGCAATAATACTTGCTGCATATACGTTGTCAACTCATGCTATTGACCTTCATGAGATATTCATGCGAGATACATCTCTCTTATCGATAGATCTTCGGCCCACGTTTGTTACCCACGTGGGAGGAAAAGGCGTACAGCCTGATCAAGCCTGATGCCGGAGCAAAAGTCGGGATTGACACGGAGTCGGGGTAGGGGCATAGAGCGTATTTGTTGCCACCGGGATGGTGCAGCGGTGGGAATATTACGTTAACGGATAGGCTTATCGGGTGCGTTCAGGAGGAGGGAACATGTGGCGACTGGTTGTGCTGTGCGGAGGAGTGCTAGGGAGTTTGGGGGGATGGTGGATGTCAATGGCGGGGGAACCCGGCACAAGTGATGACCTCGCCGCTTTGCAGGGTCAGTGGAAACCCTTACACTGTGAATTTGAAGGCAGATCCCAGATGACACCGGAAGTTATGAAACAGATCACCGCCGTATATGATCAGAGCGACTATTACCTCTACTTTATCGATAAGGGAAAAGATGGGAAAAGCCGGCCGATCGTGCTGGCCACGGTTCACGTCACGCTGGATCCTACGACGCAACCCAAGGGAATCCTCTTTGAGTTCAAGGACGGGCCCTTGAAGGGGCAAAAGCGGCACGGAATTTATGAGTTGGCTGGGAATCAATTGAAGCTGTGTTATGGTCCCGTGGACCGACCACGTCCCAAGGAGTTTCAGGCTCCGGCGGGGAGCGGGTATTTTTTGGAAACGTGGGCACGTCAGATCCGTTAGGAGTGGGGGACAAACGGCCGTTGGGAGCAGATGAGAAACATTCATTCGGTTCCCAGGCAGCCGATCCTAGAATATCTACATGGATGCCCACACGTTAGAGCTGCTGGGATACGAGACGATACGCGAACTGCTGGCCTCATATGCAAGCACCTCGTTAGGTCGGGAGTTGGCCCGCCGTCTGGAGCCATCGACCGATATTGCTCACATCCGGCGTCAGATAGCCTGGACGAGCGAAATGGTCGAAGCCCTGGATGCCGGTGTGACACCGCCGCTGCATGGGGTTCATGATATCCGGCTTTGGGTCCGTAGGGCAGCACTAGGGACGATGCTGGCTGCGGAGCAACTGGTTCAGATCGCGGAAACGTTACAGGCCACCGGTGCCTTGTATCGCTACCGTATGCGTCTTCCTCCGAGTTGTAAGGGGTTGATGGAGCTCCTGGCGGGGATCGAAGATTTTGGCCCTACGGCACGCCTCATCACGGCTTGTATCGACTCACGGGGTCATGTGCTGGACCTGGCGAGTAATGAACTGGCTGAGATCCGCCGCCGGTTGCACGAACTGGAGGAACGGATCAAAGGCGAAATCCGTCGGATGCTGCGGGATCCGGAATTGCGTCGCCTGCTCAGTTATCCCAATGCCACGGTGCATGGGGACCACCATGTCTTGCCCGTGGCGGTGAATTATCGTCATAAGGTAGCGGGTGTAGTGCATCGCATGAGTGCGACAGGGGAGACGGTTTTCATCGAACCGGCATCCGTGGCGGCCCTCCACGCGGAACGGGTGACACTCAAGGCGGCGGAAGAGCGGGAGGTGCAGCGGGTGCTTCGTCGGCTCAGCGCGGAAGTGGGTCGCCTGGCTAGACCTCTCGGATATGCCCTCGACGTCGTTGCCCGTCTTGATCTCATTACCGCCCAGGCTCGGTTCAGCCGGGACTACCGCATGTCGGCTCCCCAACTGAACACCGAAGGTCGGCTTTGGTTGCAGCAAGCGCGACATCCATTGCTCGAGCATCTCTTTCGTACCAATCCCTCGGCGGACCAGACACCTCGCCAGGTAGTGCCCATCGATGTTCGGCTGGGATTCCACTTCAACATCCTCATTATCACGGGTCCCAACACCGGTGGTAAAACTGTGGCTCTGAAAACGACAGGACTGCTCTGCTTGATGGCGCAATCGGGATTACATATCCCCGCAGCCCCGGGAAGTCTGGTCCCCGTCTTTCGTCACATCCTGGCGGACATTGGCGACGAACAGAGCCTGGAGCAATCCCTCAGCACCTTCAGCGCTCATATGTCCCGGATTGCTTCGATCCTGCAAACCGCTACGGCAGATAGTCTAGTACTGCTGGATGAGCTGGGGGCGGGCACAGATCCTACCGAAGGCGCAGCTTTGGGACGGGCCATCCTCGATCAGTTGGACCAGATCGGTTGTCGGGCGATGGTCACCACCCACTTGGGAGATCTCAAGACCTATGCGTTCAGCAACCCTCGGGCAGAAAACGGGGCCGTCGAATTTGATGTGGAAACTTTGCGACCCACCTATCGACTCCATATCGGCCAGTTTGGCATGAGCAATGCGTTGACCATTGCCCGGCGTCTGCAACTGCCTCCCGAGTTACTCCAGCGTGCAGCCCGTTATCTGCACCAGGGTCGGGATGTGGCCGCGGAACTGGCTCGGTTGCAACGTGTGCGTCAGGAGGCCGAACAAGCCAAAACGGAAGCTGTTGCGGCTCGGCTTGCCGCGGAGCAGGAAAAACAGGCCTATGCCCAGCGTCGCGCTCAACTGGAACAACAAGCGGCGGAGTTGACTCAGCTCCAACAATGGCGGAGTCGCCTGCGGGAAGGGGAGACCGTGCGAGTGAGCCGATTCGATGCCGTCGGACGTGTCGTGCGTGTGGACCAGCGTAAACGTCTCGTCACTGTACATATCGGCTTGGGGCAATGGGAGGTACCCTTTGAGGAAGTCCTTCCGGTTTCTTCCTAGCAGATGCCAGAAACGGCACCATCCTTACGGCGTTCGCGGGGATTGCCAGCGCCAGGTCCAGAGGTCATCGTCATGGTGGGCGTCGGAGAGTGTTCCAGCAATTCCGGCTTGACCCGCTCAATATACGCCAGAATCACTCCCACCATTGCTGCTTCCAGCACAACCACGGGTATATGAGCCAGCAGGACCAGCCGGGCCAACACTCCCCAATCTTCTTTGCCTCCCAAAAGTAGAACTGTAAAATTGAGCAGAACGGTCAATCCTACGGTTCCGCCGCCGAGCAGGACCCCACGCCAGAAGGGCGACAGCACCGTTCGCAATCGCCGTTCCAACAGAGCGGCTCCCCAAGCGGGTGCGGCGATGATGGATGTGTTCAAGCCTAAAGTGGTCAATCCTCCGTGAGCCAGCAGCACGTACTGGAGAAGTAAGCCGATGGCGATGGCGATGGGGGCACGTGGGCCCAGGAGAACGCCGACCAGGCCGTTGAGGAGCAGATGAACACTGGTGGGCAGGATTGCCAGCTTGATGTGAATGCTGGAGCTGACGAAGAAAGCAGCCGTCAACAAGCCGAGGCGGGGGATGTCTTCTTCCCGGAGATGCTGGAGAGGTCGCAACAGGAGGAGGATGCAGCCCAGCCAGCCGGCAGCAATCCAGGTTTCTGCGATGGCTCCGTCCGCCAGATGAACCGCCCACAAGGAAACACTCGTCACGGTGGGTTGTCCTCCTGAGTCGGAGGGAAAGGCTTTTTTTCCGTGGAGTTCGGAATCAGAAGTGCACGGAGCCGGCGGAGTGCCCGCAGATATCGCATCGAGGCGGCAGCTTCACTCAGCCCCAATATCGTGGCTGCTTCCTGGTTGCTCAACTGTTCTTGATGTCTCAAAAGCAGGATTTCCCGGTCGGCCTCCGGCAATTGCCCAAGAGCAGCGGTGACCCGGCGGAGCAACTCCCGTCGAATGGCCTCGGAAGCCGGCGTTCTTTCCGTATCCACCAACTGCGCCGCCCAGTCGGTGGCGGAGGGATCGTCCATCCATCCTGCCGCTTGCAAACTTTCCTCACGGTCCATGCTACGACGCTGAGCCAGACGATGACGCCGATGGACATCGATGATCCGATCCTGAGCCAGATGCCGCAACCACAGGTGAAAGGGCATGTCCGGTTTCTGAAGGTAGGCGATGAGTCGTTGATTGGCCTCCAGCAAAACATCTTGGACGATGTCCGAGGCATCCAGGCGTCGGGCCAGAACCGGATCTAAGCGGGTCGCGATGAGTCGGCGGAGAGGCTCCCGGTGGGTTCGCAGTAGTTGTTCTGCTGCCTGGGAATCCCCGCGACGGGCAGCTTCCACCAGACGCTCGGTTTCCTCTCGTGATGGCCACATTTCTGTTATCGTTCCGCACTTGCGTCGTTATTACCCGCTTGGGCAACACAACAATGCGGGGACATCATAGGTTGTGTTGCTACCGTTTTTCCTGAATTGTAGTCACTACTCAATATAGGGGTTGAAAGGAAGAAGAGCGAGGCACCACCGTCCTCTCAGCTACCGTAATCTGGAAAACCCTGGTTGACAGGCAATCGCTGCTGGTTACACTGATACAAGAAGGCAAAGACTCCGCCAATGTCGCCATCTGTGTAATTTCATCTGTTTCAATTTTCTGTGAGGTTCATGCCATGGCTGTGCGGAACACATCCCATTTCTGTCCTATGGTGACTATGCTGGAAGATCGTACGGTCCCGGCGGTGGCTTCTATCCAACTGCTCAACGGAATCCTCAAGGTCGTCGCAGACAATCAGGACAGCAGCATTTTGGTGCATCAGAACAATCCGGGCACAGTGATGGTGCGGGATTTGATCACGGATCGGACCTGGAGTTATGCATCCTCGACCGTGCAAAGGATCGAGGTTTACGGTGGGCGGGGCAATGACATGATCACGGCTGTTGGACCTGCCGGGGCACGGTTGGTCCGTATGTATGGGAATGCCGGTCGGGATTTGTTACAAGCTCGGGGTGCCGGAAGCATCGAGGCCTACGGCGGCGCCGGTAATGATACCATTCGTGGTGGCCAGGGTAACGACCGACTGTTCGGCCAAGGAGGAGATGACTGGATTCACGGCAATGGGGGTAATGACATCATTTATGGTGGGGCGGGCAACGATTGGCTCAACGGCGGGGCAGGTGTGAATACCGTATTCGGCGGAACAGGTGACGACACCATCATCACCATCAATGATCTGGTGGGTGATACGGTCGATCCGGGTCTCGGCTTCGACGTGATATGGGTGGATAAGAATGGGTTGCAAACAGACAATGTCGTGGCAGCCAGCGCCGCGGATGTTATCAATGCTGTGCAGGCCTTCGCGAACCCCGGAGCGGACCGAACGTTGGACGGCGACCGGCTGATCGACCCCGCTTTATTGCCCCAAACAGCTAGTGGCCAGAATTTTTATTATGAACGGTTTGATGGTCGCCCGCTCTTTGGACCCGCTGGTCCTCACATCAATGATATCAAGCAGGGAGTTTTGGGGGATTGCTGGTTCTTGGCTAGCCTGGCCTCTATGGCTTATGCGAACCCCAATTCCATCAAGTCGATGGTCGTGGACTTTGGGGATGGCACATACGGAGTTCGGTTCGGAAGCACTTTCTACCGTGTGGACAACGATCTGCCGGTCAGTCGCTATGGGGATCAGGTCCTTTCCTACACGGCCTTTGGGCGAGGTGGGAGCATGTGGGCCCCGGTAATCGAGAAGGCATTTGCCTTCCATCGCGTGCCGGGAGCCAATAGCTATAGCTCGATTGAAGGTGGCTTCACGATTGATGCGTACAACGCTTTTCAACTACCGGAGACCGGCGCCATCGCCTTCCACAGTTTCTACTCTTTTGGATTGCCGGCTTTCGCCAATGCTGCCTCCTTGGGTGCGGGGATCAAAGGCCTCCTTTATCCTCCCAATCCCAACACCCGCTATGCTGTGACTATCGGTATCCACATCTCGACCAGCAGATATCTGATTAGCAATCACCAGTATGTTGTCACCGGTGTGGAGCTGGATGGACTGACGGGTGAAGTGGTTAACGTCCACTTACGCAATCCCTGGCAAATCGATGGGGGTGCGACCGCTTATGGCAATCCGAATGACGGGGATATTGTGATTTCGATCGATGAGCTGTACAATTGCCGCGGTTTCTGCACCCTAGAGTTTGCCCGCCTCGCCTGACGAGCTTCGCCTGAAAGGGACTCCGATCAATTGTGGGGCCAGACTTGGTACTTCTCGGTATGGGGGAGAACCGCTACCGTGACTCCCTTACACTCCCTTTATGTACCGCGAAGCGGATTTTCCTGACGCGATGTGGAATGTTATCGAAAACCGTGAGGAATGATATCCTTCTGGGAACCCGAAAGAAGTAGGACTTCCCCGAGGCTAGCGTTGGCGATCGATTACCTGTTGCAACATGACTGCACGTTGGGCGGCTGCCGCCCGCCGTACGTAGGGTTTATGGTCCGGATGATGTTCAGCCAGCCACTCCCAATGGATTCGAGCTTCGGCAAAGCGATCTTCCAGTTCGAGTTGGATTGCGAGGAGTTCTCTCAAGATTCGGTCATGAGGAAATTGACGAACACCCTGCTCCAGAACTTCCAAAGATTGCTGGTGACGGCCACACTGAATCAGAGCATCCGCCCATGCCCGAAATGATACTGGCTCAGTGATCGTGGGTACCTGGGCAAAGCGCTCGGCCACGATGGCATACCACTGCTGACGTAATGGCGTGACAGTCGATGGGAAAAGATATCTTGCCGCCTGATACCACAAGAGGGGATCATCAGGTAAGACGTATTGCCGGAAATGGTCCGGTGTTATCGGTCCGATTGCCATCCAGCGGGCAATGGCGGGTAAGTGTTTGGGTGAGCGTAGGAGGGATTCTTTCCAGCAATGCGAGGCTTCGGACCAATTTCCCGATACAGCCCACACCTGTCCGCACGCAAACCAGACATCAGGATCAGCACGTCCGACCGTCTGGGCACGGGTGAGGTAAGTTGCGATATCATCGGCTCGCAGAGCATACCGATGGAGAGCGGCTAAACGCAGATGTGGGCCCGGCCAGAGCGGTTGGGCATCGCGTGCGGCACGACTGGCCCGTAGTGCTGCCTGAAAATGCCCTGGGCTGTCGGATTGTGTCATCAGGTCCGCAGGGAGTAGGACAGCCAAAGGACCCGCCAAAGATCCATGCATCAGGCGATTGGCTTCGATCCCTTGCTGGAGATGTAACGCAGCAAGCTGCTCGTAAATCTCGAAGTCCCGTGGTCGCCATTTCAAAGCACGTTCCAAACAGTGCACCGCTTCGCTACGAGAAACTGTGATGGCAGCACGCTGCTGCCATTTGTCCGCTCGATAATCCCAGTAAAGGGGCAACGCAGCAGCCAGGGCCAATATAGCCATCACCAGCAGCAATTCGCTTTGCACTGCCCGACGTGTCATCGGTTCGGGAGCCGCAGCCGCAAGAGAGGAAGGAGAAGCACGGGCAGCTGCGAAAATGGCCACGATCGTCGTTCCCAGAGCGACACTGGGGACATGAAGGCCAGCATCGACGATGCTGTGAACCGCTACAGCGAATAGGGAAACGAAAAGGCCGAGATCCAGCGCCTCTCTCTGCATACGGTATGCTCGCCATGCATGGCGCAAAGCGAAAAACACCAACATCAGAGTGGTTACCCCGCGGACGATCCCCCCTTCGATCCAGGCTTCTAGATATTCGTTATGAGCTGTCGTGGAAATCACAGGACCCAGATGGTGGGGTCGTGTCGCCAGCTCCGCTAGGGTGTATCCTCCTCCTCCTGTGCCAGTCAGGGGAAAAAGAAGGATCAGCCGCCAGGCGTTCTGCCATACGGGCGTGCGATTGTCCGCTTCGAGGTGCCAGAGCGTTGCCAGACGACTAAAGACGGCTTCGTTTCCTAACCACAACAACCAGGCTGCGCTGACAACCAGTAGCAGGATCAGTCCTATCCCAAGGGTATGGCGGTAAGAATTTCGGGAGATTGCTGACACGGAGGCCACTGTTAGGCTGATGATCAGTGCCAGCACGCCTCCCCGCGATTGACTGAGAATCACCGCAGCGAACATCAGCCCCAGAATGAAGAACACCCCGACTGTAGTGGGTGAGCGCCAGCCACAACGGCGCCACTCGGACAGCCAAAGTCCGAACGATAACCCCACTAACAGTTCCATCTGAAACGCGAAGTGATTCTTGTTGACGAATGGTCCAAAAGAAGGGCCATCGGTGACAAAGTGGCCGTAAATACGTTCTCGCTCTCCGCTCAGATATTGAATGATCCCTGTGAGGGACAAGAGGAGTCCCGTTCCACATGCGGCCCAAGCGAGATGGGGAAGATGATTTCCACGACCCACCAGCAGACGCCCCGCCAGGTAAACCAGGCAGACTGCTGTCAGTTGTCCCGCCAGACGCTGCGTTTGCAGCGGAGCCACACTGAGGGGAATCCAAGCAGAACGACCGGTTACCAATTCCGGTGCTTCCCCCGCAAGCAGTTCGTCCTGCTCAGGACGTAAGTTCAGATGCCACTCCGCTGCCTGGGGGCTCAGAATAGCGACCCAACGGAGAGGTAACGGCAGGGTTTGGCACCACGTCCAGAGGGTAAGGCCTATCAGACACCCGGCAAGTGGGTCGCGTCGTAAGCCATAATCTCGCCGGGTTGTCCAGAAATCATAGGCCGCCCAGCATATCATCGTCAGGATGCCCAACATCACCACCCACTGACTGGCCGGACTGGCACAGCCCAATGGCCAGGGAGTGAGAACGACACAGGCAATCAGCAGGGCGATCCCTGCTCGACGAACACCAGGAATTTCCCGGATCTCGGAGAAGAAATAGGAATAGGAATACCCTGGCAGTGACATGGAATGTCGCAAGAGGCAGTGATCGGCTATCTTGAACCGTTCACCCAACGATCAGCGGCGACGAGTGGGAGCCTTGGGTCGAGGCAAGCGAGCGATGCGTGTGTCCTGGCGGCGGCGACCCGTCTCGATCCAAGTTGCAGCCGCGGCCTCATCCCCTTCCACCAGGGTCAGAGAAAATTCCTCTGGTGAGGTAGCAGTGTCCTTGGCCAGTGCGGGTGGTGTTTCCAGACTCTCCCTCACTTCTGCCGTCGCTACGACCGCTGCCAGCAGAAGCAGCAGCAGTCCTGACAGCTGCAGTGCGAGTTTAGGCATGATGCTTCTCCCGGTGCAATTCCTGTCTCAGGCCTACCCTTATAACTAGTTTATTTCATCCCGTTGTTGATGCTAGAGTAGTTTGGGATAATTTCCGATTACGCACAAACCCCACAACCTTGCAAACTTGCAATCCAAAAGTTGGACTGAAATCCAGGACGGTCCGTAACAATGAAATCCATCATTACCCGGTCGAAACTTTGGGTCGAAGTGATCGGGGGGGATGATATGGGGCAGCCATCAACTCTGTTCAGCTGGCTTTAGCGAGGTGAGAGGAGGTGTTTGTAGCCGCCTGTCAGCAGGGCAGCGAGAATTTCGTCATGGTGGAGGTAGTAGCCCCGCGAGCCGCGGGCGGCCACAGCTATGCCGATGACACGACGCTGCACGTCCAATAAAGGTCCGCCTGAGCGACCTGCCGAGGGTGCCTGGTTTGTCCGCCAGAAGAAAACGCCGTTTCGATCGGCATCGTCCACATATTCGCGAGCTTCCAGTTGTTCCGTTCGAACAACGGCGATTCCCTCGGTGTTCATGCCGATGCTCCAGGCAGTGGCGGGGAATCGCTTGGGACGTTCCCAGGCTGGAGCTAGAGGGATCGCAGGTACCTTTCGTCGTCCCGTCTCGAAACGGACCAAGGCCAGGTCTTGCTGAGGCCAGCGTGCGACCACGCGGGCATTGCGCCCATACCAGGTCACTTCAGGGTAACTGTGCCAGGATGTAAATGCGACCTCTACCCGCTCGTCGATGGCCACATGGGCCGCTGTCAACAACCAACCCACCTCCTCCTGATGTGCGATGACCACCCCAGTGCCCGTCGGTCCTCGAGCGACGCTCACTCGCGGACAAGCCAGAAGTGCGTCGGCCCACAAGAAAGAGGTGGTTACAGAAGGGATTATCAATGCCCATATCGTTGTCATGCTGTTGTCTCCTTGCGAGGGGTGATCCCGATGGCGAAGAGTTCCGAGCGGGTAGCGGAGTAAGTGCTTGTGCTGGGTTGTCGCACGCCCCCGAACATGTCAGCTCTGGGGTGGATTGTTCCCGGGGTGGATTGCAGGAAGCCACTGCAGCAGTTCGTCGAAGCGATTCAGGATCCGCTGCGGTTGGGCCTGACGGATGGTCTCCTCGCTTTCCGGTCCTCCCCGGATGATCCATACAGGGACTCCTGCAGTTCGTCCTGTTTCCACATCAATACTCATGTCTCCCACATACAGTGCCTCGTGAGGTGAAACTCCCAATCGTCGCAGTCCCTCTAATAACATAGCAGGGTCTGGTTTGGTTCGCCCGCCGACATCCTCCGGCCCCAGAACGCAGCCGATAGCAGGACCCAAGGCCAGGGATCCGACCAGACGGCGGGTGAATTCGACCCGTTTGTTGCTGCAGACTCCCAAGCGATAGCCTCGGCGTGCCAGCTCGGCCAGGGTGGCAGTGACGCCGGGGAGCCAGCGTGTTTGTTCCAGCAGGATCCGGTCGTGGTGCTCCCGATAGCGAGCTACCGCCTCGTCGAGGGGAATGCCGGGTGCCAGTTGTTGTAAGAGACGCTGAAGACCCCATCCCACGTGCCGTCGCACCTCGGTCTCGCTCAGGGGGGGCAAACCGTAAGCAGCGCGGACATGATTGGTGCTTGCGGTAATAGCAGCAAAACTATCAGCCAACGTACCGTCGAAATCCAGGAGTATGGCTCGTATGCGGGATGGTGATGTTTCCACAGTATCCCTTCTACCTCGCAACAGCCGATGCCGCCGGCCGCGACATCATCCCCACCGTACTCATCAGGATCGTGGTATTCCCTCAGGGCGATCCTCCTGCTATGGTAGGAATGTCATTTGCTTTCCGCATCGGGTGTGCATAAGTATGATGCTGGCCCCGGGGTCACCCCGATCCAGTACGGATTCCACTCCCCAAGCGACCTCGCCGAAGGTCACGGATGATACCGTGGAAACCACTCCTGTCCGTTCTGTTCCTATCAGACCAAAGGCTGCGTTACTTGAACCTGATCCCCAGATGCGTAGTCCCGAAGAGGCCCTGGATCCTCTCCCAACGAAAGATCCGGCGCTGGACAAGGTTGATTCAACGCCGGCAGAACCGTCGGGGCGTGGGCTGACCGATGAGGGCACAAACGATCGGTGTGCTTCTCGAGAATCGATAGCGCCTGCCTTTCGAGAGTCAACGGCTGCCGGTGCGTTGGTCCCTGTGCGAACCCAGCAAAGCAAGGCACTCGCGCCTCTGTCTGTGCCGGTTTCGACAGCTTTAGCACCCCTGGCGGAACGTCCGCTTACACCGGAACTGGTCTTCCGCGAATACGTCCCCCGTATCTACGCGTTAGCTCGCCGTATGCTGGGAAATGATGCAGATGCTGAAGATGTTACTCAGGATGTGCTGGTGCAGGTGGTCCGCAAGCTCAATACCTTCCGCGGTGAAGCCCAGTTGGGAACCTGGCTGCATCGTGTGACAGTCAACGCCGCTTTAGCTCATCGAGCCAAACGTGCCAGCCGACAAAAACACGAAACCACGGAGGTGGAGGATACCACCTTCGACGCAGCGGTTCTGACTTCTCCCGTCAAACGCTGGCAGACCTTGCCGGAAGAACCGATTCTGACCGCTGAGCAGGCCGAAATCATCGAAAAAGCTATCCAGCAACTGCCCGAACCCTACCGGGATGTTTATGTACTCGCCGATGTCGAACATCTCTCCAACGCTGAGATCGCTGAACGCTTGGGATTGTCTGTCGCTGCCGTCAAAAGTCGTCTGCATCGCGCCCGCCTACGCATGCGTGCTGCTCTGGCTTCCTACTTTGAGCAAGACCCCCCCGTCGATTCCCAGCTCCTCCTGACGGACGACTCGACCGACGGAGGATCAGACTCATGACCTGTGCCGAATTACTCCACCTGCTGGACGATTACCTCACCGGCCAGTTGTTCGAGGAACAGCGGCAGCTGGTCGAATGGCACATTGCCACCTGTGAGCATTGCCGGACCCAGGTGGTTAGCTATCGCTTCACGGTATTGATGGTGCGGCGCCTCCCTCGGACAATGCCTCTCCCCCCTCACCTTGCTCATCGGCTCTGGCAGCTTTTGCAGCAGGAGCTGGATGAATTCAACAATCCGACGAATGGTGAAGTCGATTGACCCATCAGGCACCTTTCAACAACCCGACGAATGGTGAAGTGGACTGACCGTCAAGCAGCTGTGGCGACAAACGGTTCATAAGGCGGTAGACCTTGCTCGCGACGCATTTCATCCATCGGCCCCCACAAAACGTCGACATCATCCTTGAAGACATCGCCGATGAGAACATCGGTCACAGCCCCTTTTAGATGGGGATATTTGCGGACGAACCGCCCAAAGCTCAGGCCATCATAATACTCACACACCAGTCGACGTACCCGATCCATCCCTTGGACGTAAGCCTTTTCCCACTTTCGCAATTGGGCCTCGGAAAAGTCTTGCCGGGCAAAGGCCTCCAGAATCGTATCCGCCGCCATGTTCGCCGATGTCATCGCCATCAGCAGACCCGAAGAGTAGAGCGGATCGAGAAAGCCGAAGGCATCGCCGATGAGACACCAGCCATTGCCCGCCGCCTTCTTCGCACGATAAGAGTATTCCTTCTGAATCCGGAAAATGTCGCAGCGGGTGGCGTTACGAATCCGTGGCTGAAGACCCGGTGCTTTAGCGACCTCCTCGAAATAAATGGTTTCGGGGTCTTTATTCCCTCGCTTGAGCAAATATTCTCCATCCGCCACCACGCCTACAGACACAATGTCGTCATGCAGGGGAATATACCAGAACCACCCTTTCTTCCCCTGAGTCTGGATGACAATCGTTGCTCCTTCGTCCTTGCCGGTGTCGCGGTAGGCTCCTTTCCAATACGTCCACAAGGCGGCCTTCTTCAAAACCGGATCCCATTGACGCAATCCAAAGCGATCGATGATCAGGGTGCTCTGTCCGCTGGCATCGATGACGACCTTGCTCCGGACTTCGCAGGCCGAAGAGCCTTCGGGTTGTACCCGTACACCGACAGCCTGTTCACCTTCAAAAAGTACCTCCAGTACGCGTGTCCCTTCATAAACCGCTACACCGTTTTCCCGGGCGTGATTGAGGGCTAGCTGGTCGAACTCGCTTCGCCGCACCTGCCAGGTCTGGGACGACTCATGGGGCTTATGCTCCCAAAAGTAGAATGGCTCCGAGAGGCGACCATATTGATCGATGAATTGCACACTGTATTTTTTCACGAAATGACTGTTCTTCATTTTGTGTAACAGGCCTGTTCGCTGCATAGGATAGAATGTATTAGGTATCATCGATTCCCCGATATGAAAACGGGGGAATCGCTCTCGCTCGAACAAGGCCACTTTCAAGCCATTTTGGGCCAGAATGGTCGCAGCGGTGGAACCAGAAGGGCCACCACCTACGACAACGACATCCACATGCTGTGTACTTGGATTCATGGCTTAGATCCCCACTTATAAAGCGAGATACCTAGCGAGATACTTAAGGGATTGAGGTATTATATCACTTCTATCAGCATTTTGGAAAATACATTCTGTCGGTTACTTCCAGTGGCTTCCTTCAGGCTCGTGGGGGGATCGCACCAGACGCAACAGCTCGATCAATTGGCGTAGTTGCTCGGGCTGAAGATGTCCCAATTGCCTCTGGTGGCATTGACGCAAAGGCTCCGCCAGTTGATCCAGTAACCAGCGTCCCGCTGCTGTGATACGGACGAGCACTGTGCGACGGTCCGCTGTGGATCGGGTTCGACTGATCAGGCCGCGCTGTTCCAATTTGTCGAGCATCCGCGTAATATCCGGGGCACGGGAGATGAGGCGTTCTGCAAGGGCTAAGGTGGGCATGGGTTCCCGCGCTGCTCGGAGCAAACGCAAAACATTGTATTGCTGCGCAGTCAATTCATAGGCAGCAAAAAGCTCTTCTTCCAGAATTTTCAGTCGGTCGTAAGTTCTCCAAAGCGACAGGTAGGCTTCTTGCTCCAAGGAGTCGAAGCGTCGTCGGTTCGGAGAACGCCTTACGGTGGTACTGCTACTCATGCGGACATTATAGTCGTGGGGACGGCGATTGTCCAGACAACGATTGTTCCAACAATTTCATAAGACCTTTGCAGATATTCCCGCCCAGTTTCGCCTATTTCGATTTCGATGTTCGCCCATGCATATGATGTCCCGGGGAGTCTGAAGTGGAGCGCTCGGAAATGAGACAAACATATGACTCAGGGTCAGAAGAGGGGCCACCGGTGTCTCAGGCCATATCCTTGCCGCGGATTTTGGCACCAAGCACATGCCGGAGGCGGCCTTCGATCTTCTCATGAATCTTTGTGATTTCCTTGTCCGAGAGTGTCCGGTCTTGAGCCTGATAGGTCAATGCAAATGCCAGGCTCTTGGTGTCAGGAGGCAGTCCAGCTCCCGTGTAAAGGTCGAACAATTCCACCCGCACGAGTAAAGGGCCGCCGGCCGTACGGATTTCCCGGAAGACTTGCTCCGCCGGCATCTCAGCAGGGACAACCACGGCGATATCCCGTTTGGCTGCCGGAAAGGGAGGGATGGGACGATAGGCAAACCGCTCCGGTGCAATAGCCAAAAGAGCCTCCAGATCAAGTTCTGCCAGCAGTACCTGGCGAGGAAGTTGCCACTGATCGGCGACACGAGGATGAATCTGACCGGCCACTCCTATGAGTGTGTTTCCAGTAACAAGTTGAGCACACCGGAGGGGATGCAGATAAGGGATGGTGCCGGTTGCTCGATAGTGGATATCCGGCAGATGCAGATCAGCGGCTAAGCTCTCTAAGGTTCCTTTCAGGTCGAAGAAGTCATATTGTGGAGCAGGGGAGTGAGGGGGATCATCCCAAGCAGGGCTGTGGCGGCGGCCGTATAAGGCCAGGGCCACACGCCGGAGTTCCCGGGGCAGCTCCGAATCGCTTTGGGGGATGTACACCAGGCCGATCTCGAAAAGGGCCAGACTGTCGGTATGCTCCAGGTTGTGACGGACTACACTCAGTAGCCCTGGCAGAAGCGAGCGACGGAGGATGGATCGCTCCGGGGAAATGGGATTGAGCAACCGGACATATTCTACGGGAGGGGCCTGGTGGGGCTTGGGATGCAATCGTGCCTCGGCCTCGGGACTGCTCAGAGCGTAGGTGATCACTTCCTGCCAGCCGTAGAGAACCAGCAGGTCACGAACCTTCTCCTCGTATTCCCAATCCCGGTTGCTTTGAGGCGTGGGCAGTTCCAGAGGCAAGAGCCGCTCCGGCAGACGCTCGTAACCATAGATGCGAGCCAGTTCCTCAACCAAATCGGCAGCACCACTTTGGATATCCATGCGTGTGGGGGGGACATGAACTTGCCAGCCATCGGGCAGTGGCTCGAGTGTAAAGTCCAGGGCCTTCAGGATGCGTTCCACTTCACCGTCGGGCAAGGAACATCCGAGGAGGCGGGAAATGTCGTCACGGGTCAGATGAACTTTTGGGATGGGCGGTGGATTCGGAAAGACGTCCACCACTCCCGCATAGATCTGGCCCTGGGCCAGGTGATGGAACAGTTCCAATGCTCTGCGGGCAGCAGAGAGGACTTGAGCAGGTGGGACACCTCGGCTGAACCGTATGCTGGCCTCGCTGAAGAGATTGTATTGGCGTGCCGTTTTGCGAATACTCACAAGGTCAAAGGTGGCGGCCTCCAGGAGGATGTTGCGCGTTTGAGCCGTGACTTCCGTTTCCTGTCCTCCCATGACACCGGCCAGGGCGATGGGACCTGCCGAGTCGGCGATCACGAGATTCTCTGGTGTCAGTTCCCGCTTCTGGCCGTCGAGTGTCACGAGTGTTTCGCCAGGCTGAGCAGGTCGGATGATAATACGCGGTGGTTGTCCGCCAGCACGCTGCAGGAGGATGTCGTAATCGAAGGCATGAAGCGGCTGGCCCTGTTCCAACATGACATAATTCGTGATATCGACGATGTTGTTGATGGGTCGCATGCCTGCCAGACGCAGACGGTGCTGCAGCCAATAGGGCGAGGGACCGACGTGAACGTTGCGCACGATAGCAGCGACATAGCGAGGGCAAAGCTGAGCATCCGCAATGCTGACACCGACGTGCTGTTCGACGGATTCACTGGCCGTGGGATAGTGGGGGACAGGCAGACGCAGGGGCAGACCTGTCAGAGCGGCGACTTCGCGAGCCAGACCGACCAGACCGAGGCAGCGTGCCATACTCGGCAGCACGTCGATTTCCAGGACGACATCTCCCAGTAAGTCGGCGGCGGGTGTACCAGCTGGGGGAGCAGTGGATGGGTCCAGGAGTATGATTCCTTCGTGGTCCTCAGACAGCCCCAGCTCGAACTCGGACATGCACATGGCATCGTTGAGGATGCCGCGGAGGGAACGAGGTTCGAGGGTCAGGATGCAGGGGCGCCCTTCCTTGTCTTTGCTGAAGTAGCGGCAGCCCCGCAGGCCGAGGATGACCACCTGACCCGATTCTCCCACGGCGATATTGGGAGCGCCCGTCACCACCGTTTTGGGTTGCTCGGCTCCGTACTCGACGGTCACTAATTTGAGCTTATCGGCGTCCGGATGTTTGGCGATGTTCAGGATACGTGCGACGAGCACCTTGTCCCGTTCCCACACCAGAGGTGCTTGGGATGCCGGTAAACCCGCGGGTAAGGGAAGACCATAAGCATGCACTGAAGTGACTTCCAGCCCCGCTCGGCTCAGTCGTTCCACCAAGGCAGGCAAGTCGTCAGGAAGTTCGACGTACTCCCGCAGCCAGGATAGGGGTACACGCATGGATGGTTTTCCGTCACATCAGAAGTACAAACAATTCGATTCCCGCTCAGGTTCCTCTTCCGCACCCCGCGGAGTTGATTCCGTGGGGGATGGGGAAATGCTAGCGAATGATCGGAATATTGGCAGCCACAGACCTGTCCCGGGTTGGGGAAGGTTCCTGGGCTATGGATGATGGCCCCCGAGGACCAGTTGTCGGGCACAGCCGGCGGCTCCGATGACCCCCGCATCCGCTCCCAGTTCCGCCAGGGCCACGCGTACCTGACGACTCGGATGGGGTAAGCCGAAACGGCGGATATAGGTGTCGATCCGGGCACAGAAGCCTGCCCCGGCTTCGGCCATGCCGCCTCCGAAGACGATGATTTCCGGGTCCACGACGGCGATGACCGCTGTGGCTCCCAGAGCCAGGTAAAAGGCAGTTTCCTCGACGATCTGCCTGGCCAGTTCATCCCCGTCTTCGGCCAGCTCGAAGATGACGCGGGTGGTGAGTTCGGCGTCGGTGGCGGTATAGTAGTCACGCAAGCGGGTGGAACCACGCCAGACGGCCAGCGCCTCACGGGTGCGCCGGACCACAGCCGTGGCACTGGCGTAGGCCTCCAGACAGCCCCGCGCCCCGCATCCACAGAGCCGTCCCTCGTCCGGTAAGGCAATGCGCAAATGCCCCAATTCGCCGCCGTGGCTATGTTCTCCTTCGATGATCTGATTGTTGATGATGATCCCTCCGCCGATCCCTGTCCCCAGGGTGAATAACACCATGCTACGACAGCCGCGTGCCGCGCCGACCCAGAACTCGCCATAAGCCGCCGCGTTGGCATCATTCTGATAAGCCGTGGGTTTGTCGAAGACCTTCCGGATGTGCTCCCGGACGGGCACATTTTTCCACGGCTTGAGATTCGGCGGGTCCAGAATTACCCCTGCGCGGATATCCATCAACCCCGGTGTCGCTACGCCGATGGCCGTGATGCGGTCCAAAGATAAACCGGCCGCGGCGATAGCCCGGCGGATCGTCTCACACATTGTCTCCAAGCCTGCTTCTTGGCCGCGCTCCGGACGCGTGGGCAGCACCACGGGGCTGGTGAGAGGTCGGCCGTCATCACCTACCACCGCTGCTTTCATCGTTGTACCACCCACATCCAGACCCACATAATATCGCTCGACCGTTCCGACGCTCATGGAGTACTCCTGATTTATGGTGAACCTTGTCGATGGCTTATATCTCCCGGCCAGAACTGTCCTCTACGACCAGCAGGGTGCGATAACGTCTGCTCTATGCGATATCTTCTGCCATTCGAGCCTGACCGATATCCCGTCGGGACTCCCCGTTTGCTTAGGGATAGCTGCTTCCTGAGAAACAACGACCGATGGGTCTGGGTCGGGAAGCATCCCACATCTGAAGTATCCTGCCTGGGCAGCTTTTGGTGGTGTAGTCATGGAATGAGGCATTGTCATGGAATTGGGGATGGGCATGGAAATTGGCAGGTCAGGCTTCTGATCTGCTCGAAAAAATACGTTGAGGGTGGCAGAGTGCAGTTGAGATTGTCATGGAAAGCGGAGTTTCAAGGGAAATCGGGAGACAACCTGAGGGGAATTTGTGGTCTAAATTGGAGAAGGCCCGGTTATGTGGTAGCCCGGTTACGGCAGTAACATTCGCGTAGTCCCTAGTCGCCCGGTAGAAGCATGGAAACCGTATCGCCCCCCTTACCACCCGCCTTGATGCAACGTCTGGTCATGGCCGTAATGGTCCATGGTATTCCGGATTCCCAAGTGGGTACAGCGTTTGAAGTTCTCGTACATGCTTTGCAGCATCCTATGGCTTATGTCCGTGAGTTGGCGGTGGTGGCTTTGGCCGAGTTGCCAATAAGTTCCTCCAAGCGCATCGCCGCCTTGGTCAAGGCCTTGCAGGATGACTCCGCCCGAGTACGTCGGCGGGCCGCACGTGCACTGGGCGAGTTCGATCCCCCCCCTTGGCCGGCTATGGGCATGCTCATTGCCGCTCTGCGTGATGTGGATGGCAGTGTCCGGCGGGATGCAGCAGGTGCTTTGCAACGATTTGGGCCTCTCGCTGCCCCCGCTGCTCCCTCCCTTGTGGCTCTGATCGCCGACCCTGACATGCGAACGCGGGTAGTCGCCTCGACGACCTTGCGCTGTATCGGCCCCACGGCGGTGACTGTCCTGCAACGGGCACGCGTCCATGCTCATCCGGAACTCCGAGAACGCATCGATGAATGGCTCGCACGCTATGCTGCCCCTACACAAACGCCCCCCTTGCCCGGTGAAACTCTCCCCCTTTCCCTCTGCTCAACCGATGTTGTCACGCCTCTTCCCCATTCCTGATGCCGAGTCGCCGCCACTACGGGCGATTGTGCTTCGCCAAAAGTAAAGGGAATCAAACCAGCGGTGGAATGCCCACGGAAGGAAACTGCGGCGATTCCACTCTGCAAGCAAGAAGGAAGAGCCTTGTGGAGTTGATCTGGGACAGACACGATGAGGAGGCGATTGTCGTTGGGCTACGTCCATTCTGGTGCACCAATCTGTCAGCGGATTTGGGTGATGTCCCTGGTACCGTTGAGGAACGGTTCGGGGTCTCTCAAGAAAGCGACTAGAGCCGCGGTGAATGCCAGGGTCTTGCGGTGTTTCCAGATGAACTCCATCGCGCGATCGCCGTAGCGGAAAATGGTTTCCAGCAATTCATCGGTCCGGCCGATCTTTTGCAAGTCACCGTCATCGAACATCCAACGGAGACGACGGCCGTTTTGAGGCTTGAGTACGGCAAGGGCCCGTGCTGCCTGTGTGCCGTGCGCTTGAATGATCGGGTAGGCAACATCACCATGATGGATCAGCGCGCGGGCCGCATCGTCGCCGTATTGGGTCGTCAATTTCAGAGCCGCTGGACGTTGGACGATCCAGATGGCCTCATCGCCATGGCGGGCCAATAGGCGGATCGCTTGCGCGCCGTGTTCCCCGGCTTGCTCCACGTAGTAGAAGAGATTGGGGCCTACCTTACGGGCCGCCATGAAGGCTTCATCTCCATGCTGTGCAGCCAATTGTTCCAGGCGGCTTGCCAATCTGCTCAATTCTCCAGGAGCTGCTCGCAGGCCGAATTTCTGGGCCAGATACTCTGCTGTTTTACGGGCCAAAGCCGCTCGTCCTTGAGCCCAGCAGGGTAAACCGGTCAGTAATAACCCTCCCAACGTGCCTACCCAAATCATGGTCCGCAGCATGATAGCGACTCCTGTTCGATAATGGTTGTGTAGTTGATCAACGGCGATTTCTTAGGAGTGCCCCGCCGACACCTTGATCATCCAACTTATCGTGAACGAAGCTTCGAGCTGTCGATCATTGTTGTTTCTTGAAAGCCATCAGCATGCTTTGCAAAGCGGCCTGCCGGACCGCCTCACGCTCTTCGGTGAACTTCTCGAGTTCCTGTTTGACTTTTTCCAAAATGTCCGTTTTCAGTTCGTCCAACTTCATCCACAATTCGTTAATGAGGGTAACTTTATGGTCGAAAATCCAATCGAGGATCTGATCAACTATAAAGGCTGCGATTAAACTAACACCAAGTGTGACAGCGCCAGATGCTGCGATTCCCGCTCCTCGGATACCGAGGCTAGTGAGGATTCGAGGTAACATGACTGCGGCTAGCGATTCTCCGGTGACCAAACTTGCGATTTCCGTAGCATTGTGATACAACAATCTTACTTTTGCTTGCTTAGAGACACTCGCCAGATGTCTGTTGTATTCTTCTTGGAATTGCTTCACTTCCAGTTTTGCCCAACGTGGATCGATGTCCTCCAAGTCGGCTCGCAATTCCAGAAGCATCTGGTTTTCGATCTGCTGAACTTCCTGCACATAGCCTTTGACCACTTTTTCTACCAAGCGTACCAAATCCGCTTCTGCAAAGATGCATTCGGCGAACTTTTCCTCCAGGAAACGTTTGTGCTTTTCACAATCGCCGAAAGGAATGAGGTCCTGGATGTAGCGGCGGGTGCTACCCCAACCCAGGGCGTAATCCGCAAAATCCGGGCAACCTTTCTTGGCTTCTTCAAAGAAGTTAGGGATCGCTGCCAATTGCTGCATCAGAGCTTTCTGGCAACGTTTGCGGGCTTGCTCTTCATGCTTGCGGATGATTTCGTCCTGGAGAGAATCTTGTTGCTGTGAAACAGAAGAAATTTGCCCTTGCTGTGAAACAGAAGAATTTTTCCCGAATATCCAAATGCTCACCAGGGCACCGGTTAGTACGCCGGCGGTCAGCAAGACCCAGTAGAGCCAGGAAGGCAGCGGGGGAGCGCTGTCTCGTCCAAGAACGCTGCTCTCATGAGCACGGTGCGTTGGCATAATAAATGCCTCCATGAGGGTTGAGGATCTTGAACAGAGACAGTTCATGCAAAGTGATGCCACAGCTAGCAGACGAATCAGGTTTGTCGGAGTTCTGGCTCCGTTGTCAGACCTGTTGCTGTTCACATCACTCACAGGCTTAGAGTCGGAGTTCGCGAGATTGGTTCGCCCAAAAAGTGTAAATCGTCCGAGGGTCTATGTCAAGTTCCGCAGACGTTGGGACCCAGGGCAAAAAGGACAGAGGTGTACCTGGCAAGCGATTTGGTCTGTCCCGTGGTGATCAGATGAAAGAGATTGAAGGGGGCAGAACTTAGCGGCGGCGTCGACTGGTGAGTGCCCGGTCGATCTGACGTTGGGCGTCACGTTGACGCAAAGTTTCTCGCTTGTCGTATTTTTTCTTTCCTCGAGCGAGTGCCAGCTCTACTTTGGCCCGGCCGTTTTTGAAGTACAGTCGCAGGGGAATGAGGGTGAGGCCTTCCTGTTGGGCCTTGGCTGCAAAGCGGGTGATCTGGTGCCGGTGCAACAGCAACTTGCGGGGCCGCTTGGGTTTATGGTTGAGAATGTTGCCATACTCGTACTCGGGAATTTCCAGGCCGTGGAGCCAGACTTCGCCATCCTCGACGCGGGCAAAGGCCTCGTCGAGTTGAGCATGTCCCTCTCGCAAACTTTTGACTTCTGTTCCTTGAAGGACCAGGCCGCACTCCAGGCGATCGAGAATGTCAAAATCATGCGTGGCCCGACGATTGCGGCAAATGATCGTGATGCCCTCTTCCTCCGATGCGTGCTTTTTCTCTTTGTTGGACTTCGCCATGGCAACTGTTCCCTCAGGGATCGTGAAACCTCTCTCCTAACGATTTCAGCGTGCAGTCTCAGGTGATTTCCGCCAACTGGCTTGAGGAGTGTGGTCCTCGTGATCCGATCGCCCCCCTCCACGACCACGAATACGCCAGTGTATCCACCGAATAGTGTCCCAACCTCCGGGACCGATTCGCCGGAGCATACATCTTCCGGTTATCGACACAGGGACGGATATTGATTCTGCTTCGCAGCCCCGGCTTGAGGAGGTCGCAATTCCAGCCTCAATTATAAAGTGGAATCGTGGCTGGTGGTAGTATGGAGGATAGAGGCGGTGTTATGGTCTGGGAGTGAAAAGGCGGATGGCTGTGCGACGTTACGTGATCCTGGAGCACGACTGGCCCAAGATCCACTGGGATTTGTTGCTCGATGTGGGATCAACCTTGCGGGCCTGGCGGTTGTGGGAAGAGCCAGGTGAGGGAGTGACGGTTCGGGCAGAGATCAACGCGGATCATCGGCGGATCTATTTGGATTACGAGGGTGAGGTGAGCGGAGGCCGGGGCGTGGTGCGGCGATGGGATTCTGGGGTGTATCAGGTCGTGGCAAGCGGAGGGGAGCAAACTTTGGGAGTCCCGTCGTCGGTGAGTGGAGAGGGGATGGAAGTCGAATCGTGCCCGCGGGAACTGGTAGTGCGTCTGTGGGGTCAACGCTGGCACGTCCAATGTCGTTTGTGGCGTGTCCCGGGAGGAAAGGAGGGGGAATATCGAGCGACCTTCACGGCCTGGCCGGAGGCGGAGCCACCGCTTCTACTCGCGTGCGACCCGCTACCATGATGCTTCCCTCCTGGACTTCCAAGGTCAGGATTTGCGATACCGGATGCGGTTGATCCGGGAAGAAGCGAAACAGTCCGACAGGGTGGTTGCCATGTCGGTACCAGGTGACGTCGATATGAGAAGATCGGGCGGCCTCACTGAGGGCATCCAGGACCGACTGTGCCGCGATGCCCAATCGACCCACCCGCAGGTCACATACCTCCACGGCCACCAGGTTGATCTCTTCGGCTACAAGCCAGACACGGACTTGCAAGGAAATGACGGTGCTCCACCAGCCGTGGCCGTAGCGGATGCCCAGGTGGAGCCGGTCGCCTACAATGGCCACACGAGGAGAGTGAAAACCCGGGGGCAACCAGCCGGCGAAGCTGCCCCGTGGCCCCATCATTTCCGCAAAAAAGCAATTCAGCTCGTCCGTCCCGATTCGGATGCCCCAGTTGGGCCGGGTGCGGACTTCGTATTTGAAATCTTGGATTCGGGTCACCAGATGGGAAGCCTTTTCCCGGGTGTCGTAGGTGTCAGGTGGAGAAACCTGCCGATAGAAGGCCGGCTCGGCCTTGATCAGCCAGGCGAGGGTACCTGGAACCGCAACTAATAGAGAAAGGAACAGGGCAAACGCAGCCAGTCGTTTCGCACGTGACGTCATGGCGGTGGCCCTCGTGACGCTCTTTCCACGGAGCCGGATCGGACCCGGCCGTGGTCCTTGCCGAGGCATAACCGCAATAGCGGCATTCGTCCAGAGCGAGTGATGATCAGCGACTCAGTCGCGCAGTTCACGGCCGGTCAGGTGGAGAAAGACCCGTTCCAGGGACGGGGGGCGAGCATCGATCGCTGTGATGTGGACCCCCACTTCCGCGGCCAGACGAATCACACGCGGGAGCAGTTCGGCCACTTGTTCGGTATGAATTTCCCAACGACCATCCTTTTGAACCGCACTTTTGACACCGGGCAGGAGAGGCAGCCGTTCCAGGAAGTCACGGTTGTCCTTTTCCACCGTCAGGAGTAGCTGGCCATCCAGTAAGGCCAGAAGGCGGGGGAGGGTGTCGCAAGCCCGGAGTCGGCCGTTGTCGAGAATAGCCAATCGCGGGCAGAGGGCTTCCACCTCTTCCAGGTAGTGGCTGGTGTACACGATGGTCATCCCACTGCGGTTGAGTCCCCGGATCAGCTCGAAGATGTAGTTGCGGCTTTGCGGGTCCACGCCGGTGGTCGGCTCGTCCAGGAAGAGCAGTCGGGGACGGTGGACAATCGCTGCGGCCAGGTGCAAACGCCGCTTCATACCTCCGGAGAAAACGGCCACACGATCTTCGGTTCGCTCCTCCAGGCCGACAAAATGGAGAATCTCCGTGACCTGGCGTTCTAATTCCACACCTTGCAGACCGTAGAGTCGCGCGAAAAAACGAAGATTTTCCCGAGCAGTCAGATCAGGATACAGGGCTAGATCCTGAGAAGCCAGGCCGATCCACCGACGTAATTCCCGACGCTGGCGACGCAGCGGCTGACCAAACAGCCGCACCTCACCTCCATCGGCGTCCAGTAACCCGCAGAGAATGGAAATCAAGGTGGTTTTGCCCGCTCCATTAGGCCCGAGTAAGCCAAACAACTCCCCTTCTTCCACCGTGAGCGAAATGTCATCCAGGGCGACGGTGGCACCGTAGCTCTTGCGTACTTGCACCACTTCGAGAATGGGAGTGCTCATGGTGACTATGAATTGTTTTAGGATCCTCTTTCCGGGTTTGACACGTGTGCTGAACAAAATGTTAGAAACCACAATCTGACACACTCCAAAGGCGGAAAGCACCCCAGTGGACATCGCTTTCGTGGACATACCAAGCAGGTGGGAAAATCCGGCGCACGGTCCAGGAGTAAACATGCCCAGGAATAGGGACAGTTTCTAGCCGAGCGGGATGGGAAGAGGAATCGGAGCGACTGCTGAGGAGCGGGAAGATGCAAGCCTCAGATCATGGGCGAACCTCCCCGGATCGGATTCGCCGGATGAATGATCGTTCTCCGGATCCAGGTGGCCGATATGTGCTCTACTGGATGCAAAGCAGCCGTCGCTTGCAGTGCAATCATGCGTTGGATGTAGCGGGCCACTGGGCGGTGCAGATGCGGAAACCGCTGGTCCTTTATGAGGGGCTGAAGCGGAATTATCCCTGGTCGAACGCCCGGCTTCATATGTTTGCCTTGCAAGGGATGCGGGACAATGCCAGCGCAGCTCGTCAGTACGGCCTGACGTACTGGCCGTTTGTCGAAACGCCAGACTATCCCGGACATGGTTTGCTGAGGCGATTGGCAGCCGAGGCGTGCTTGGTGGTGACCGATGATTACCCGGCCTATATTGTGCCCGCTCAGATTCAGGCGCTGGCGACCGCTATTGCCGTACCCTTGCTGTGCGTGGATAGCAACGGGCTGGTTCCCCTAAGGCAATTAGGACCGCTGCCCGGGGCGACGGCCCATTTGCGCCCCCGCTGGCATCGCTGCTTTCCTCAGGCCTGGCAGCAGCGAGCCCGGCACGTCCCGGACTTCCCGGCTCCGGTGCGCCAGACCGTCGAACCTCCGTTTCCTACCTGGGATGTGCAGCAGGACCCAGCCCAAGCCCTCCCGCACCTCGGAGTGGATATGTCCGTTCCCCCCGTGACCTCAACCCCGGGCGGCACTCAGGCCGGACAGGCACGCCTGCGTCACTTCGTGGCTTATCAGTTGAGTCGATACGCCGATCAGCGGAATCAACCCGATGACCCCCAACGCGGAGCCGCCAGCGGTCTTAGCCCTTATCTGCGCTGGGGGCACTTGAGTATTCAAGAAGTCGTGGAAGCGGTGCTCGGTCCCGACTGGTCATTGCAGGAGCTGGACATGACGGCGACCGGAAGACGCGAAGGCTTCTTCAGCCGTGATCCCAACCTCAACGCCTTCCTGGATGAGGCCTTGATCTGGCGGGATGTCGGCTATGTCTGGCATTACTTCTTTCGTCCGCAGGTTCTGGCACAGACTGGTCAGCCCGCCGGCACGATCAGCTGGCACACAGGAACACAACCGCCGCACTTCCATTTCGCACGCTGGGATTTTTCCCCCGATCCGAGCGACCCTTTGGCCCTCGTCTTGCCGAAGTGGGCCTATACCACCTTGCAGCAGCACGCGACGGACCCCCGTCCCTACTGCTACACGCCCGAGCAGTTCGAGCATGCCGACACGCATGATCCACTCTGGAATGCGGCCCAGCAGGAACTCCGCCTGACCGGACGGATCCACAACTACCTCCGCATGCTGTGGGGCAAAAAGGTCCTGGAGTGGTCACCCTCCCCGCTGCAAGCGTATCTGACCCTGGAACACCTCAACAACAAATACGCTCTCGACGGACGGGACCCGAACTCTTACACCGGTATCCTCTGGTGCTTTGGTTTGTTCGATCGACCCTGGACCCCTGAACGACCTGTCTTCGGCAAAGTCCGATACATGTCCTCGGAAAACACGGCCCGCAAATTCTCCTTGAACGGCTATTACGAGTATGTGTCCCGTCTGAGTGCGGCATCCGGGACGGCAGCTCCTTCTCGACACGGTCCCCTTTTCCAATACAACGATGGCACCTGATTCCGATACGACAATGGCACCTGACTGAGCGGTGGATGTTGAGGCTAGGGCCAGAGCATGGGTTCAGGCCGTTGGCCGAGACGAAGAATAGTCAGAAGGTTGCGTAACAGAGGGAAGGTATGAGCCTGACAACAGCACCACGAAGTAGCAAGTGTGATATAGCCCGTCCGGATCTGGCCGATCAAGGGCTGCGCCGCATTCGCTGGGCGGACCAGGACATGCCGGTGCTGGCTCAGATTCGGGAGCGGTTCGCCAAAGAAAAGCCGTTGGCTGGTTTGCGGATGGCGGCCTGCTTGCATGTGACGTCGGAGACGGCGAATCTGGCGCGGACCCTGCAAGCCGGCGGGGCGGACCTGATGCTGATCGCATCCAATCCGCTTTCCACCCAGGACGACGTTGCGGCCAGCCTGGTGCGGGATTTTGGCATCGCGGTTGCCGCCATTCATGGTGAGGATGCCCAAACCTACTACAAGCATGTGGCGATGGCCCTGGATCACCGTCCCCACATCACCATGGATGACGGGGCCGACCTGGTTTCCGCTATGATTTTCATTGCCATCGACCGCCTGGATTTGCTCAGCGAGCACCAGAAGCCGGTGCGGGACTGGGCTGAGCGCTTTACCCCGGAACAGCGCAAGCAGTTGTTCACTGACATTATCGGAAGCATGGAGGAAACAACCACAGGTGTGATCCGTCTGCGGGCCATGGAACGGGACGGTGTGCTCAAGTTCCCCGTCATTGCCGTCAACGATGCGGAAACCAAGCATTTCTTCGACAACCGCTACGGTACCGGCCAGAGCACGATCGACGGCATCATCCGGGCGACTAATGTGCTTCTGGCAGGCCGTAAGGTGGTCGTGGCTGGCTATGGCTGGTGCGGCAAAGGAGTCTCCCTGCGGGCCCGCGGATTGGGAGCGCAGGTCATCGTGACGGAAGTGAGTCCCATCCGGGCTTTGGAAGCGGCTATGGATGGATTCGCCGTTATGCCCATGAGTGAGGCGGCTCGCATCGGGGACGTGTTCATCACCGTCACCGGTAATAAGCACATCATTCGCCGGGAACATTTCCCGATCATGAAAGATGGTGCCCTGGTGTGCAACAGCGGCCACTTCGATGTCGAAATCGATCTGGTGGCTTTGAAAGAAGAGAGTGTAGAGATCACCCCTCAAGTCCGGCCCGAAGTGGATGAGTATCGCCTCAAGAACGGCCGCCGCATCTATGTCATCGGCTCAGGCCGCCTGGTCAACCTGGCCGCCGCGGAAGGGCATCCTGCTAGCGTGATGGATATGAGCTTTGCTACTCAAGCCCTGGCTACCGAATATTGCGTCAAAAATCGCGGCAAACTGCTCCCCAAAGTCCACAATGTTCCCCGGGAAATCGAGGAATATGTGGCCCGTACCAAGCTGGCCACCATGGGGATTACCATCGATGAAATGACCGCTGATCAAAAAGCCTATGCCGCCTCCTGGCAGCACGGAACCTGACTCCAACTTCGGCTCCAAGGCAAGGGATTAACGAGCTGAAACTTTCCCACCAGTCCCGTCGCTTCGGATGCTGGAGAATAAGCCGCTTCGGGACAACTGTGACCTAAGTGGAAGTCATCTTCTTTTCCATTCCCACATTCGGCACAAGCGAGGAGCAGTTCGGCAGTGTGCCGTTACGGCGGTAGATGCGCTCGATCCGTTCACGGGTCAAGCCCAGGACCTTGTCGAAGCGGCCCAGCTTGAGACCAGCAATGCTGGTGTCATAACTAGCCAGATCGTGGAGGATAGCGACATCACTGCGGATTTCCCGATCCAGTTCCCGGCGGAAGAGCCAACGGATCAGACGCAGTCCCCCGTGGGGACCTGGGTATCGTGAGCGAGCAAAGCCGATGGAAAAAAGACGGGTCCGTTGCTCATCCCAGGGGACATAGAAGACATACACACGCCAGCGGACCATGCGTTCGCGATTGCCGGTGGCATCGGTCCACCAATGGTCGAAGACCGAATGTACTGGCGAAAAACGAGTTGTCCAGTGATCGTGGAACAGATCGCCACGACGCAAACCCAGCCAGAGGGCATAGAGCCAGAAGATCCGTTTGGTCGGGCCACGATTGCGAACGGTGA
>Ga0209017_10000805_pt1 | contig 28271 bp, 17 predicted proteins | sample YNPBryunderm2012_FD_185812 | JGI IMG/M metagenome (GOLD analysis project Ga0209017, IMG submission 185812) | Anoxygenic and chlorotrophic microbial mat microbial communities from Yellowstone National Park, USA - YNP Bryant MS undermat 2012... ...
GGCGACCCCAGGGGAAACACCGCCGAATCGCTGCTTGACTACGCCTCACGCGACGTTCTGGAAAGCGGTTGGTTGTTGGGTGAGGAGAAGATCGCGGGCCGCTCGGCCCTTATGGCGTTAAGGCATGGCAAGGGGGAGGTGATCCTGTTTGGCTTTCCGCCCCAGTTCCGGGGTCAGACCGTCGGCACCTTCCGCCTCTTCTTCAATGCGTTGATGCTCACGCGGGACCAGAACCAGGATCGGCAGACCGCCAAGCCTCCGGTCAGCCGCTCCTAAAACGCCTGACTGAAGCCCAGCCAGAGGACTGGACCTTGGCCGATCCCGATCGGCTGGGCCAAGTCGAGCCTGAGCACACCCCGCTCTAAGAACGACATCAGACGCACATCGGCCCGTAGTCCCGCCCCGACCCCGTGAAGGGTGCGGGACCAACCGCCGCCGAACGCGACGCCCCCCACGTCGTAAAACACCACAGCGCTGGTTCGTTGCAGGGTCGCCACCCCGTCGAAGGCGTCGGCGTCCCAATCGGGACCGATCGGCAGCCGCCATTCGACCGTTCCCAGCCAAAAGGCGTTGCCCTCGGCCTGGTCAAGGTTGAGCGCCCGGTGACGGTCGCCCCCGCCCAGACGAAACGCGAACACATCCTCGGGCCAGGCGTAGCCCCCCGCCAACCTCAACGCCAGGCGGGTCCGATGCCACGATCCCCACGACTCAGGAGGACGGTGGATCGTGGCCCACTCCCCCGCCACCCGGCGGTAATCCCGATTCGATCCTAACGCCCGGTCGCCCCACTCGCCCGAAACCTCGATCAGGTCGCCCGACTCCGGGTCCCAGTAGGGAAACCGCAGGTCGAAACGCAACCGCGCCCCCAGCGCCGCCAGTCGGGAACGGATCGGACGGCTCGAATCACCCAACCAAAACTCGTTGCCAAACCCGTAATAGAAATCGAGAATACCCACATCTTCTTGCAACAGACTGCTTTTCTCCAACAAGGTTCGCCGTAGAGTCACCGCTCCGCCGTCGTGAATGTCATCGCCGTTGAACCAAAAGCCGTTGAACAACCCTTGTTCATAAAATCCCCGCAGCGCCCATCCCGCCGCGAAGGGCAGGTTCAATTCTCCAACGGCTCCCGAAACGAACCGCGATTGGATTGGTTGCAACCCGGTGAAGCCACCCAGCGAATACCGGTGGGCGCGATGAAGTTCGGCCTTGATCCCCAAACGTCCGTACTGATCCACGAAGGGCCCGGCCACCAGCGCGGGACGATCATAAGGCAGGAACAGATTGGAACCTTCTAGCGGAGTCACCGCCGGAGTCAAACGGACCACCCAGAGGGTCTTCCAGGCGTTGTTGTCGGGGTTGGCGTCGAGCAGCACGCGATCTGGGTCGATCTCGACCTGATCGGGGGGACCGGGGGCGGTCAGACTGATCCGCCAGCGTTGACCGTCCAGACGCCTTACCTCCGCGCCGGGAACGGCGTAATCACCCCGCTCGGGCAGGATCGGCACGGTGAGCGTGTGGGGGCCGACCCAGGTGGTCACCACGGTCGGTTCGGCAATCGAGCCGTGTTGATGAATGACGACTTCGACAACCGTCCCGGTTCCGGGCACCTCGGCGGAACGATGGGTCACCTCGTCGATGCCCCAATCGGTCTGGGCGTCGTAACGCAGCCAGGCTTCCAGGAACGTTGGCCAGTCCCCCAGGGGGTCGAAGGCGTCGAGTTCCCTCTTGAAGTCGTCGTACCGCAGGATGCGAAAGGCGTAGCGGCGATAGATTCGGCGCAGCAATTCGAAGAAAGCGTCGTCGCCCATGCGGTTGCGAATCTGATCAACCACCATGCCGCCTCGGTCGTAAGCTAGGGTGAAGAGCGTTTCGAGGTTGCCCATCTCGGTCATGTTCTGGATGACCGGGGCCGGTCCGCCCCCCCGCGCTCGCCAACCATAGTGGCCACTCAGCCGATAGTCTCGCCGCCCCACCACAGGCAACCACTTGAGACCCGCGGGCCACTCAATCAACGACGAGTTGGAGCCACCGTTTTTGGCGGTCAGACGAATTTGGGTCAACGCATTGACAAACCCTTCGTCCATGAAGGTTTCGGCGTAACCGTGGGTGCCGACCACGTTCCACCACCATTGATGACAAGTCTCGTGGGTGACTAAATGATCGAGGTAGGGGGCCAGCATCCCCGGCATCCGAAACACCCGGTCGTCCAGCAGGACGAGGCCGGCGCATTCGTTGCCGTTCCAGCCGAAAAAGGCGTTGGCAATCTCGAACTCATCGTCGAAGTAGGGTCCAAACCATTGTTCATAAAGTGGTAGGACTTCCAAAGCGGATTGCAAGGCGCGTTGGCCGTTGGCCTCTCGACCAGGCAACACATGCACCTTGACGGCAATCCGCCCGGCTTGTCCCTCCAGCGTGATGTAGCGGGCCGAGGCGGTTAGAGCAAAGTCGCGGGCCGGGTTGCGGGTGGTGCGCAGCGTCAACGTCTGCCAACCATCCGCCTCATCGCAACGTTCGACGATGGTGCCGGTCGAAGCGACGACATGATCGCTCGGCAAGGTCAGTTCGACTTCGTACCAAGCCGCTTCTTGATACCACGGTTGATGCCACGGCACAAACGGCGAACGATCCCACCCGCTTTCCTCAAGAACCGCCAGCACGGGATACCAGTTGGCCAGGGTAGTCACGCCCTCCCAGCGTCCCCAGCGTCCCCAGGTGTTGGGAAGGTCCAGCGTCCAGGCGAGTTCGACCACGACCGCGGCGTGCGGTTCCAAAGGCTCCGGTAGCGCGATGCTCATCAGCGTGCCGTCGTTGATGGGCTCGGCGGCATGGTGGGGGGGGTGGAGCTTGTGACGATGGGCGGGGTCATTGGGCTCTTGGCGGGCGTCGTCGTTGAAGCCGAACGGCACGGGTTGGCCGTTGACCGCAACCCGCTGGAAGGTGATCCGATCGCCGCGGCGATCAAAGCCGATGTCGGGATCGACCCGCAGGAACTCGAAGGTTTTGACCAGCAACCCTGTGCCGCGATTGGGGGGGATGTAACGGGGATAAACGTGAAAGACCAATTCCCGGGTCGCGCGACTCGTGCGATTGACGAATCGAACCTTTTGAACCGCGTCGAGACGCCCCGCCACCGGATCGAGTCGCGCTTTCAAGTGATAGACCGGCAGTCTGTCGGGAATTTCCAAAGGGAGGTTGGAGGAAGGCTGGAACGTGGTGGCGTGGGCTGTTTGGATCCCCGCCAGCGCAAGCGTCAACGCCCAGACAACCACCAACGTCGCGCGACTCCCAAGCCCGACCCCAACGCGCGGCGTTAACTTGAAGGACGTGGGTTGGTCCGGCCCCGTCTTCGCAACGCTCACCGTGATTCCCCCGTCCGTGAATCCACCTCCGATGCGTTGGAGCGCGGTCCGTCCTCGTCCCGTATCCACCAGAGCGGCATTCTAGCCAGGTCACGTTTTTTCACCAGGCCAATCGTCCCCCCTCCGACGCAACGCAAGAGGATTCGCGTCCGCATTCCAGTTCGAGCCGTCGCTTGTGGCCACGCGCTGTTGGGTTGATCGACGACGTGGTGGAAGGTTATCTTGGCCGGGTGGGGGCGATGGTCTCAACGCACGTCAATCCGTGCGTAACACGCGCCCCGCGTCGTTTTGTCCCGACCATGTTTCCCCTTCGGACGAGCCCACCCCCATGACCTCTGCCTCGCCGTCCCCGATGGTTTCGCCGATTCGCAAGCTCATGGTTGCCAACCGGGGCGAGATCGCGGTGCGGGTGTTTCGCTCGGCGGTCGAGTTGGGCATCCGAACCGTGGCGATCCATTCGTATGAGGATCGCTTTGGGATTCACCGTCTCAAAGCCGATGAAGCCTATCAGATTGGCAAACCAGGCGAACCTATTCGATCCTACTTGCGCATCGATGAGATCGTGGCCCTGGCCCGCGAGAAGGAGGTGGACGCGATTCATCCCGGCTACGGCTTTCTGTCGGAGAATGCCCAGTTTGCCCGAGCCTGCCGCGAGGCGGGCATCCGCTTCGTCGGGCCGACTGCCGAAGTCCTGGAGGCGTTGGGCGACAAGGTCTCGGCCCGCCGAATCGCCCAGGAGGCCGGAGTGCCGGTGCTGGGTGGCGCGGGTCGTCCAGTCACGCCCGGCGTGGACGCCCACGAGTTGGCTAAGCAACTCGGCTATCCCGTGATCGTCAAGGCGTCGATGGGCGGCGGCGGTCGCGGCATGAGAGTCGTTGAAACCCCCGACCAACTCGACCACGCGATCGAATCGGCCGCCCGCGAGGCGGGGTCGGCTTTCGGCAACCCCGAGGTCTTTCTAGAACGCTACATTCAACGCGCCCGCCACATCGAAGTCCAACTGCTGGGCGATTGCCACGGTACCCTGGTCCATCTCCACGAACGCGATTGCTCAGTCCAACGGCGGCACCAGAAAATCATCGAAATGGCCCCTGCCCTTGGTCTGACACCCGATCTTCGCCGCCAAATCCATCAGGCCGCGCTGGCCATCGGCCACAAAGTCGGCTACACCAACGCCGGAACAGTCGAATTTTTATTGGACGTGGATACAAACACATTCTACTTCATTGAGGTCAATCCTCGGATTCAAGTGGAACACACCGTGACCGAGGTGGTGACGGGGATTGATCTGGTCAAGGCGCAAATTCTGGTGGCCCAAGGGGAACGGTTGAGTCACGAGGAGATTGGGATTGATTCACAGGAGTCAATCCAGGTTCAAGGATACGCCGTGCAGTGTCGCGTGACCACCGAGGACCCGGAAAATGGCTTCGCGCCGGATTATGGCAGGATCACCCACTATCGTTCCGCCTCCGGTATGGGGATTCGGCTTGACGGCGGTACGGCCACCTCGGGGGCGCTGGTGACGCCATTTTATGATTCGATGTTGGTGAAGGTGATCGCCTCGGGAAGGCGGTTTGCCGACGCGGTCAAGCGGATGGACCGCGCCTTGCACGAGTTCCGGGTGCGCGGGGTGAAGACCAACATCCCGTTTTTGCTCAACGTGATCAATCATCCCACTTTCCAAGCGGGGCGGTGCGTCACTCGGTTCATCGACGAGACGCCTGAATTGTTCATCTTTCCGACCCGTCGGGATCGGGCATCCAAGCTGCTGACCTACGCGGCCGAGTTGGCGGTCAACGGCTTTCCTGGCATCGAGCGTCCCGCGGCGGGCAAGCCGTTGCCGGTCGAGCCGCAACCACCAGCGTATGATCATCTCGCCCCACTTCAACCCGGCTCGCGCGACCTACTCAAGCAACTGGGACCGGTCAAGTTCGCTGCCTGGGCGCGGGAGCAGACCCCGCTGTTGTTGACCGACACCACCTTCCGCGACGCCCATCAGTCGTTGCTGGCCACCCGGATGCGGACCCGCGACATGGTGCGGGTGGCGCGGGCTTACGCCGCGCTGGTGCCGCAACTGTTTTCCATCGAGATGTGGGGGGGAGCCACCTTCGACACCGCCATGCGGTTCCTCAAGGAAGATCCCTGGGACCGCTTGGCCCAACTCCGCGACCTGATTCCCAACATCCTCTTTCAGATGTTGCTTCGCGGAGCCAACGCGGTTGGCTATTCGAGTTATCCCGATAATGTGGTGCGGGCCTTTGTTCATGAGTCGGCTCAAGCCGGGATCGACCTGTTCCGGGTCTTCGACTCGCTCAACTGGGTGCCCAACATGAGCGTCGCCATCGAGGCCGTGTTGGAGTCAGGGGCATTGTGCGAGGCAGCGATTTGCTACACCGGCGACCTTTTGGACCCCTCCCGGCCCAAGTACAACCTGCGCTATTATGTCGAAATGGCCCGCGATTTGGAGAAGCGCGGGGTCCACTTCATCGCCGTCAAGGACATGGCCGGGTTGTGCAAGCCGCTAGCCGCGGCCAAGCTGGTCGAGACCCTGCGTCAGGAAGTCGGGGTACCGATCCACTTCCACACCCACGACATAGGCGGCATTCAGGGGGCGGCGGTCCTGTTGGCAGCTCAGGCCGGGCTGGACGTGGCCGACGGCGCGATTGCCTCAATGTCGTCGATGACCTCGCAACCCAGTCTCAACGCGATCGTCGAGGCGTTGAGATTCTCGCCCCGCGAGTCCAGCTTGGATCCGCAGGCGCTTTTGGCCCTGTCGCGGTATTGGGCCGACGTCCGCGGGCTTTACGAGCCGTTCGAGGCAGGCATCCTCGCCCCCTCCGCCGAGGTGTATGCCTACGAGATGCCCGGCGGCCAGGCCACCAACCTGCTCCAACAGGCCAAGGCGCTGGGGTTGGGCGGACGTTGGTCCGAGATCGGGGCGATGTACGCAGCGGTCAACCAACTCTTCGGCGACATTGTCAAGGTCACCCCCAGTTCCAAGGTCGTCGGCGACCTCGCACTGTTCCTGGTGGCCAACAACCTCACAACCGACGACGTGCTAGACCCCTCGCGCGACCTGGCGTTCCCGGCCTCGGTGGTCGAGATGATGGAGGGACGTTTAGGCCAACCGCCCGGCGGTTTCCCCGAGGCGGTGCGTTCCCGGATCCTCAAAGGGAGACCGTACCTGACCGAACGTCCCTCGGCCAGCCTGCCCCCCGCCGACCTCGCCGCCGCCACCGAACAAGCCGGACGACTGCTCAACCGTCCCGCTACCACCCGTGACGCTCTGAGTTTCCTTCTGTATGATAAAGTGTTTGTCGCCTTAGCAGAACATCAACATACCTACTCGGATACCTCAGTGTTGCCTACGCCAATGTTCTTCCACGGTCTGGAGCCCGGGGTGGAAACCCAAGTGGAGATTGAGCCTGGCAAGACCCTGATTTTCAAGCTGTTGACCGTTGGCGACCCGCACGAGGACGGTACACGGACCGTCTTTTTCGAGCTCAACGGCCAACCGCGCGAGGTGCGCGTGCTGGATCGCGCCTTGGGCGGCGCGGAGCGACGGGTGGTGAAAGCCGACCCCGCCGATCCCCGCCAAATCGGCTCGCCGCTGCCCGGTCTGGTGGTGACCTTGGCCGTCAAGGAGGGGGACGAGGTGGAGGCCGGTCAGAAGCTTTTGGCCATCGAGGCGATGAAGATGGAATCGACCCTCAACGCCGAACGACCGGGCAGGGTGGTCAAGGTCCACACCCACGTCGGCCGTCAGGTCGAGACCGGCGAATTGCTTCTGGAAATCGAATGAGTTGAGCCGACCTGGAAAGAGGCCGAATCGAGATCGAATCGGTCGTTTGGCCCATCCTTCCAAGTCGGCCCGCGTTTATGCTGGCATGGACGCTCATTTGCTCGTCGCGGAGGAGTCGCCAGTGGCCTGGGTATTGGCTGGACGTTTGATCAGATTGCTCAGCAAGCTGGCCACTTCGGGGGCGTTCCAGTTGGCCGCGCCGACTTCGGAGACGACGATCGAGCCGGAGCGGTCCAAAATGAAGGTGGCCGGGATGCCGTCGGTCTGGAACTCCGGCGGCAGCTCGGTAGTGGGATCGATCCAGAGAACCCGTGGAACCAGAGGCGTCGAGGCGACGAACTGGCGTACCGTCTCGCGCGTGTCATCGACCGAAACGCAGAGAAAAACCACCTCCTTGAGTTCGGAACGCGCTGCCAGGTCGTTGATCGAGGGCAACTCAGCACGACAGGGCGGGCACCAGGTGGCCCAAATGTTGAGGAACACCGGGTGGCCCTGAAACTCGGAGAAGGGCACCTCCTTGCCGTCGAGGTCGCGGGCGGTCCAGTGGAACGAGGCTTGACGCAACCCGCCCGAGTTGGCCAACTTGGGATCGGCCAAGGGATTGGCGATGTTGGGCATGAAGACCCGAACCACCCAGAACCACACCGCGACCGTGGCCACCAGCGCCAGGATCAACCGGCCCGTTCGTCCCGGCGGGTCGTCCGAATTCACGGCGGAAGACATGATTGACTCTCGCTTTCCTTGTCGAAGATGGATCAAGGGGGAAACCAAATCAGGTGGAGGTGTCGGTGGCCGAGTAGAGGGCCGGCCCGTTCAAAACCCAGTTGAGAGCATGGTGACGTTCTTGAATGACGCTATGAATGGTCGAGAGGGTTTCCTCGTCGGCCGCGGCCAAGGGCAGACCGCTGAGTTCGAGGTCCCCGTTGATCAAACGCGCGCCGTCGAGTTCCATCGTGCCGAACCAGCATTCGGCGGCGAACTGAGCGAAGTCGAGCGGTTGGCGATCCACGAATCGAAACTGCCGGAGACGCCAGTTGAGCGTGAAGTAAAACCGCTGAGTCTTGTCGATTTGATCGACCGCGCGAAGCCGCGCGTGTTCGATTAGCCCCCGCGCCTCTTCCACGTCGAGGAAACCAACGGCGGGCATGAGGTCGTCGGGGACGATGAGTTGGTCGTATTCGGGGAGTTCGCTTCGCTCCAACACCCAAGCGAGAATCGTCAAGCCTTCGATGCGCCAGGTGGCGTTGACGGTGGTGGTGGGGTTCAGTTGGCCCGGAGGAGCGGATACGACGGCCCATTCGTCGGCTTCGAATTCGTCCAGCAACTCCAGCTTGGTAACCCAGGCCATGAGACGTTCCCAATGAACCTGGGTCATGGGGTCGGCCAGGTCGCGTTGTTCCAGCAGCGCCCGGCCCGTCAGGGCGGCCAGAGCTAGCGTGCGGCGGGCGACCCGTCGAGGACTTGGCGGGTCGATGGGAACGCCATCGTTACCGGGTTGGGTCTCGTCGTCGTCCAAATCGTCGGGGGCCGAGCCGATCGAGATCGGCAAGGCTTCGGAACTCGCGCTGGCCTCGTTGAGCGGACGGCTTGGAGGGTCGGACGGTGGTGGTTCGGACAAACGCGCCAAGGGATCGAACCGACCTTCGGCGTGGATCAAAACACGACCGTTGGCATCCCTCACGCTGGAGGGAGTGAAGATCAATCCATCAAGATTCTGAGCGACTAGGCGGATCCAGCGTCCGCGGTCGTCCTCGGGATCGTCCAGGTCGATTCCCGGTTCAGCGACGGTGCCAAGAGCGAAGGTAAGGTGTGGGATTTCGTCAAGGGTGGCGGTCTTGAAGGGGGTGTCGGGGAAGCGTTCGAGATAACGGCGCATTCCGGCTTTCTGACGCGAGCCGTTGGGTTCGGCGAGAGAGGCGGGGTCATAGGTAAACTGGAGCAGACGAGCTGGTTGGCCCAGCCGCTCGGGGGTGATGAGTTCGAGCCGTTCCCAGGCTTCATCCGACCCAACCTGGCGCAAACGGGGTTGCAACGAGCGGAGCAGGGCGGCGATCCGGGCGGGGTCGCCACGACGAGCGTAAATCGTGATTGGTTCGGTCGCCATCGGGGGGACTCCACTCCCGATCTTCACCGGGGCGGGAGGGGACACGGCGTCAGGTTTGCCCGGACATTACGTCATGCTGTTGGTTCCGACCATCCCTCCCAGTCTCCCATCCATGCTACGGGCGCAGCGGTCGGTTTGTCGAGACGCCGTCGAGACAGCCTGCGACCGTCGCAGCATGGGCAGGTAGTGACGGCTTGGCCGAGGCGTGGGAGACGGTATGGGGGCTGGGAAACGCCGTCGTGGTGGTGCCCCGGTGTTGAAGGTGGCGACGCATCGCCCGAACCTCGCGGATGGGGAATAGAGCTGGCCAGGCTTCCAGGCGAGGCGAGCGTCCCCAACGCGCGGCCAGTTCAAGGTTCTCCCGCCGTCGTCGCCACATCAACCCCGGGTCGCTCCAGGCGTCCACCAGACCGCCCAGGATGCTCCAGGCTCGGCCGTTGCCCAGCCCCCGCGCCATGTTGAGACCCAAATAGGCCAGGCGAACCGCCAGACCCGCCGCGATCCAGCTCCGAGGCGCACATGACCAAAACAGCCGTTCGCCATTGCGGGCCACCCGCCGATGCAGCTGCGGCTTGCGGTGGTCGTAGCTGGCGTGTCCATGATGCTTGACCCGGCAGGATGGCTCGAACACGCAACGATAACCGGCCCAACGAATTCGAAACGCAAGCTCCACATCTTCATAATATGAGCCGTAAGCGCGATTGAAGCCCCCTAGGTCTCGAATCAGTTCGCCCAGATAGAAGGCCGCCGAGGCGCTGGCTCCGAAGACCTCGACCGGCCCGCGATCGGCTACCGAGGCGCTAGGATGATGACTGAGACGATTGTAGGGCAGGCCGGCCAGCGAGTAGCCGTCGCCGGCTGCGTCGATGAGGTCGGGACGAGCCATCAGCACCACGAGGGGGGCGACGGCTCCCACGTCGGGGTCGTTGAAGTGGATCAAGGCCCGTTCGATCCAGCCTTCGGTAACTTCAGTGTCGTTGTTGAGCAGTTGAACGACTCGTCCTCGCGCGACGCTCAAGCCGAGATTGGCCGCGCCGCAAAATCCCTGGTTGACCGGGTTGCGGACCACAGTCACTTCGGGATAGACCGCGGCTAGCCAGGAGGCGGTGCCGTCAGTCGAAGCGTCGTCGGCCACGATCACTTCCAGAGTGACCCGTTGGGGGTCGGGGCGATGCCTTCGGATCGACGCCAGCAATCGTTCCAGCCAAACGCGGCCGTTGTAGGTGGGGATCACCACCGAGCAATCCGGCGGGGCTGAGGCGCTGGAAGACGGTGGGGACGCGGCCTCCTCCATGACGGACGGTCCTCAATCGCAAGGGAAGAGCGGCGCAGCGAGCCACGCCACGCCGTGGGATGGGGTGTGAGTGATCGCACTTACCCTAACCCACTGTAGGGAATCGCTCCAGACCGACTCGACTGCCTGAACCTGGACGCTCCACCTTGGGACGTTGCTCAGTGGCGGGCGGCCTCGTTGCTAGCGACCACCTGGGCCAACGCCTGGTCGATCTGAGTGGGCGAGCCGATCCAAGCGATCCGTCCTTGACCATCAACGATGAACGCCGCGGGAATCCCCTGTTGACCCGAGGCGGTCAGCCAGCTGCGGGCCATCGCTCCTTCGGTCGAGTCGAAGCCGGGCGGGACCGAATCGACCGCCACCCGGTAAGCCATCTGGTGGCCCATACTTTGCACGAACGGTACAACGCTCGCAGGGTTGTTCTCCCACACATTGACCCCGATGATCGTCACACGATCACCATATTGCGCTTGGATGCGGCTTAGGTGGGGCATCGCCGCGTGGCACGGTCCGCACCACGTGGCCCAGAACTCGACCACATAAACCCGACCCGGCTGAAACTGCGTGACCGGCTGGCCTTTGACCCAACCGGCCACTTCGAGCTTTGGCGCGGGCGAGCCGACCCGAAGCGTCGGTTGGAACCCAGCGATCGCTTCACCGATCCTACCCATCGAACCCAATGCGACCGCTGTCGCGACCGCAACCATCAGGGCGGAACCTCGACCGATTTGCATGGCGTTTTGTTGTCCACGGAGACCATGATGAAATGCGGAGCGCAACCCACGAGGCGACAACCCGATGCCGTCACCCGAAACGCTCCTTGCTTTGTCCATCCATCCGTCTCGTTTCCGGAGGAATCGGCCCCTTATCGCCCTCTCTGTGGGAAATTCGGTCAATCGTGCCGTTTACGGCTTCAACGAGAACAAACCTATCGAAGATCCCCAAAAAATGACGCCGCGCCCAGTCGAAGCGACCAAGCGCGGCGTCGAGCGGCAAGGACATTCACCCCGTGATGGGTTGGCGGATTCGTCACCCCTGCGTCAAGGAGAGGAGAGGTAACTTGGTTGGTTCGTGGGGTTAGGCATCACCAATCCGATGAGGATTATGGACGGCTGGCTTCGAATTCCTCGAGGCGGGCTTTGATCTCGGCGATCGCATCCTCGTTGCCGGTCTTTTCGATCAGAGCGACCGCTTTACGTTGCAGTTCGATCGCCTTGGCGCGGTTACCCATACGAAACTTGACATAGGCAAGGGTGTCGAGGATCATGCCGTCGTTGGCTTCGGTCAGTTCGACGGCCCGTTCAGCCAGCTTGTCAGCGATCTTGAGGTCCAGACCGTCCGGCTGCTTGCCTTCGGGATCGACCATCATCCAGGCGATCGTGTTGAGAACTTGGGCTTCCTCAGAGCGACCTTTGAACAAGTCGGCGATGCGCAGGGCGTAGGCGTTGGTCGCCTGGGCGTCTTTGAGTTGGGTCATCAGAAGGTCGAGCTTGAATCGACCAATTTGCCGTTCCAACAACTCATCACCTTCGACGACTTGATCGAGGGCGGTCAAAATCCGCTTGGGATCGTTGGATTGCAGGGCCGGTTGCAACACGGCCATAGCGCGTTGCATCTTGGCTTGCAGCTGCTTTTGTTCTTCGAGTTCGGCCTTAGCGGCGGCGGGGTCGTATTTGCCGGCGACGATCTGTTCCAGTGGCGTGTCCATCTGCATCGGGTGGCCGATCCAGGCAATGACGCCCTGGCCGTCGATGATGAAGGCGGTGGGGATGCCATCCTGACCGGCCGCGGCCATCCAGTTCTTGGCCATGAAGCCTTCGCTGGGGTCATTGCCGGGAACGTCGTCGGTGGCGACCCGGTAGGTCATCTTGTCGCCCATTTGCTTGACGAACGGAGCCACGCCCGCCACGTCGTTCTCCCACACGTTGGCCCCAATCACGATCACCTTGTCGCCGTACTTGGTCTGGAGATCGTTGACGTGCGGAATCGTAGCGCGGCAGGGGCCGCACCAAGTCGCCCAGAACTCGACCACATAAATCTGGCCCGGCTTGAACTCAGTGACCGGTTCACCCTGAACCCAATTCTTGACTTGCAGCTTGGGGGCCTTGTCGCCGATTGACAGCCCATCGGCCCGAACCGTCTCGACCGAAACAGTCAGCGCCAAGACCATCAGACTCAAACCACGCAGGTTCACCATCGGAAATCCTCATCTTTCAGAGAAGGAACTATCGAAGTCGCCGGTGCGAGTGGGAGACCATGTCGGTTCCGCATCGTTGAAGCGCGCCGCCCCGGTGAATCGAAGCTCCCAGTGTCTCAAATTGGTGGGCCACCTGTCACGCGAAAATCTTCGAAAATCGTCCAAGGTCGCCACAAAGATTTCAAGGCGTCGCATCCGCCGGATCACCAATTCGGATCTTGCATGACACCTGTATTGGCCATGCCTACCAGCGGACCCACGCCGATGTCACAATTCAGACCTGCTGGGACGCCGATCGTCTCGGTTTAGGGCGGGTGGGTGTGACTCCGTGTCTCGGTAATCTTTGTACAAAGACAGCGAAGCATCCCAAAATGTTGAACTGGGCTCACGAACGAGCCACTCGCAAAATCGATCCCGACGCCGCTCCGTAAACCACAAGAAATGTGCAGACCAAGGTCGAAACGAAGCGGGGAGGACGGAGGGAACCAACGGCATCTCAACGCCTGAGCAATCAACGATCATTCGTCTCATGATTCGTGTGGGTTTCAATCGCGGCGCGTTGGTCTCAAGCCTTGACTCGCGCAAAGCGGCGGTGAACCGTGGCAACGACGCCCACCACGACCCCCATGCCCATCAAAGTCAGCGCGGCTGGTTCAGGGATCACGTTGGCTTGGATCAACGCCGAGCCCACCATCGCGCCAGTGAGGTCGGACGCGGCCAGACCCGCGGTTTGTAAAACCGAGGCGAATTCGGGTGAAACCAAGAGGTTGGCCTGGATCGTCAGACCGCTTGCCAGCGCCTCCAGCACCGAAGGAGCGGCCACGTCGAACAAGATCGCCGCCAGTCCTACCGTGCTTTCCACAAAAAAGCCGCTGGCGTCGCCGCCGACCCGGCTCCCGTCGAAGCCGATGCGGAAGTGACCCACTTCGATGGTGTCGTTATTGAAGAAGACCGATCCCTCGTGTTCAATCGTTCCCGAGAACGTACTCAGAAAGTCGTTCGAGTCGTATTCAAATGTCGTCGGAAACAATGGCGCGGTCGCGTTGCGTGGGTTGATCGGAAAGGCCACCGAGTTAGGTCCGAGATTGCCTGGCGTGATCACCTTGGCCGACACGCCTGAAAGCGTCAAGCCGGCCGCCGACTCCAGCGTGGTCAGGTCCAGCAGGACGCTGGTTTGGCCCGAGTCAAGAAATACTGGATCGGCCTGAGCCGTCGGAACAGCCAATGCCATCGAGACAACCGCCCAAACCACTGCAATCCTTGTCGAACGAAGCGTCATGAATACGATCTCCCCCTCAAACGGCGCTCATCCCGCGCCGAACGCTTGTGTCGCTGTCACATTACCCAACGGAACATGGGTGAATCGCTGATGGTCAGGGCGGGTTCGAACCGAATCTCCCCGAAGAGAACAGCATTGAATTTGAATTGAATTGAATGGAAACACAATCGCACGGTCGCCGATCGCGTCAAATCCTCGCTGACGATAACGACAAGGTGCGACCTGACTCTCCCCTTGGTCAGGAGCAGGAGGTCGCATTGGTTCCCTTGTGTTGACCTTCGCCACCTTTCCAGGACTCCAATCGTTGGGAAGGGGTCGAAAGGTTCACTCAATCACGCATTGCGCAAAAGGCGAGACTAAGTTTAGGCAAAGCGTTCCTGACGACAAGCGTTGGGTTTGGGAAAATCCAGTGAAAACAGGGTCATGGTCTCCGATCCCAGCAAATGTCGCAGAAAAAGCAGGGGTTCTTTGAGACTCATCGAGAAAGGCCGGGAACATCAACCAAGATTCGCAATTCGGGTTTGCCGCGTTTGAGGATGCGGACCACAAAGTCGCCCCCGTTTTCATGTTCGAGGAGGGCGGCGTGGAGATCGGCGAGGCGATGGATGCGGCGGTTGCCTAGATCGGTGAGGACCATGCCGAGTTCTAGGCCGCCGCGATCGGCGGGGCCGTCGGGGGTTACGCCGACGACCACGGGTCCGGGAAGGGGGGTGTTGGGGTCATCGAGGGAGTTGTGCCCGATGAGGCCGCGCGCCTCAACGGAGTCCGGTTCGGCGAGACGCAGCCCCAGCGTGGGGAAGCGAGTAGGGCTGCGTCGCGTCTCAGTGGGGGCGGGGCGGGCAGCGATGCCAGGGATGCCGGGGGTGGGAGCGGAGCGGGGTGAGGAATTGGGAATCCTGGAGGAGGCGTCGGAGAGGCGCGGAGGGGGCGCGTCTCGTTCCAGGATCGGACGGATGGCCGCGGGCGCGGGGATCGGTTGAAGTTCGACCGTGAGGCGTTGGGGAAGGACCTTGGACCTGGATTCGCTAGCGTTCAAGGTCAACGGGTCGAGGGAACGGATGAGGGTCAAACGCAGTGGTGGATGAGGAGGGAGGCTGGCTTCGATCCGCTCCTGAAGTGGACCCAGGCTGGCGAGGGGCTGGTCGTCAAGGGCCACAATCAGATCGCCCCGACGAATGCCCGCCTGAGCAGCTGGTCCGTCCCGCGTCAGTGCTGTGACGATCCAAGCGCCAGGGTAGCCTAGAGCTTCGGCGAGGTCAGGATCGGCCCGTGACACGTTCAGACCCACCCAGCCCCGGCGGACTTCGCCATACGCGATCAGGTCGTGGGCCACTCGTCGCGCTCGGTGAGCGGGAACCGCCAAACCCACTCCTTCGGCCCCGCCGGCGCGGGTTTTGATCGCGGTGGCGATCCCCACGACTCGACCCTCCAGGTCGATCAAGGGACCGCCCGAGTTACCTGGATTGATGGCCGCGTCGGTTTGGAGGAAATCTTCCGGGCCATCAGGTTTCAACGCGCGTCCCGTGCCCGAGACGATGCCTGCCGTAACGGTGCCAGTCAAACCAAACGGCTGTCCGACCGCCAGCACCCAGTCGCCCACTTCCAGGTGTTGCGAATCGCCCCATTCAGCCACCTGCAGGCCCTCGGCCTCGATCCGCATCACCGCGAGATCAGCGAGTATGTCCCGCCGAACTTCCTGGACGAGCCGCCGCCGACCATCGGCCAGGGTCACCATGATCGGACCCGAGCCGTCGATGACATGAGCATTGGTGAGAATCCAACCCTCCGGCGCAATCAGGATTCCCGAACCCCCTTCGGCGGTCTCTCCCCTGACTTTGGGCTGGGGCGTGGTCGAAACCACGGCACCTGAACCATTGCGGGGTCGCGTCGCTTCAGTCTCCAAACAGATTGAGACCACCGAGGGACCGATCTTGCGAGCCGCGGCCCGAAATGCCTCACTCAAACGGCGGGCGTCGGCCGTTGGCGACGACGCTACAGGGGGATCGTCTGCGAGAGGGACGGCGAACGCGGTGCCACTCAAACCGCTTGCGACGAACGCCCACAGCGTTCCGAGAACCACTCTGCACCAATCAAGCGCTCGGAGCGTCCGCCGACTGTCGAACATGGTGGGGGAACGGGAACCAGGGAATCGCGCGCGGGTCATGGGACTGGGCTCCCTGCGAGAGCGACGTGGTCGGAGGGCACCACAGGCGGACGGTTTGGCGAACCGCGACGCAACGGAACCCCGCCCAACGGTCCGCCCGACGGCCCGTTATTCCAAGGTCAACGCTTGTTGGTGTTCGTCGAGGTCGCGGGTTTCTTGGCGTTCCCGGCTTTGACGGCCGGATGGTCCGGTCCCAAAACGCGGCCGGGCAGACCAGGCTTGCCTCCGGCGTCCACCTGTTTGACCACCCCGTTAGGGTCGATCAAGATCAAACTCGGCAGCGCGGGAATCTCGAAGAGTTGAAGCAACGTCTGGTCGGGGTCGATCGCTAAACGGCCGTTGGGCCGATGCTCGATCTTGACCCCGGCCTTGTTGAGTTCGGCCCGCAAGGCGGCGACCAGTTCGGCGGGGTCCTCCGGTTCGTCGTCGCTGGAAACGGCGATCACCAGAGTCGGCGCGCCCGGTTGGTCGAGCGCTTCGATGAGTGTTTGGACCTCCGCCAGCGTCTCGACACTCGCCGCGCTCCAGGTGGCCCAGAAGACGAGCAGGATGGTCTTGTCCTTGAGCGTGGGGTCGTCAAGCGTGCGCTCCTGGGGTTGCTTGGCGTTGGCCGACTCCAGCAGACGTAGGGTGAACTTGGGCACCATTTGACCCACCCAGCGCTGGGCGAAAGCCGGCTGAGGGTCGGCGAGGGGTGGCGGAGCCTCCCCTTCGTCCACACCGGGCAGACCGCCGTCGGCGGCCATGCGGAACCGCCGCGCCAGGTCCTCCAATTCCGCCCCTTCAGGCATCAGTTCCCGAGCACGGGCGATCATCTCCTCTAGACCGGCTCCCTCGGGCAGCTGCTTCTGAAGTCGAGAGATCATCTCTTCAATTTCACGGGCGTTCGGATTCTCTTTGCGGAATTGGTCGATGCGGCGACGGATCGCCTCGGCGTCGGGGTTATCTCGGCGGAACTTCTCGATCGCCTCCCGAATTGGTTTGGCGTCGGGTCCTCCCTCGCCTTGGCGGAGTTGATCGATGATTTCCTCAAGACGGGCCGCGTCGGGTCCGCCGGGACCGAAGCGGGCGATGAGGTCCTCCAATCCGCCGCCGGGTTGGTCGGGCGTCTTCTTTCCGTCGGGGGTGTCCTGGGCGTAGGCCTTGGCCAGTTCGACCACCTTGACTCGTTGCTCTTGGGGCAGAATGAAGGCAGTATCGTCGGGTTGGGACGTGATGACGCCGGCGTTCCAACCGGCGTAGGTCAGAGCGACCCTGAGCGCTGCGGGTTGAGCCGGGGCGTCATCCGGTGCGGCCTGGGGTTGGTCCAGCAGGGTTTCGGATTCGATGATCAACAGGCGTTCGGGGTCGAGAGTCAAGCGGGTGGCAGCCAGGTTGGGACGCTCCAGGAGGAGGCGGGGGAAGACCCGGCCGTCCCGTTCCAGCGGTTCGGCCAAGCGGACGCGCGCCTGACCGCCTTCGAGCAGGCCGACGCCGGCTTCGGGATCGAGCAGGAAGCGCAACGGCACCTCGGCGGCCCGACCGTCGGGGCTTCCCGCCAGGATCGCTTTGATTTGGGGATGGCGATCCAGCAGAAGCGTCCAGGAGCTGGGCAGGGGACCCGTTAGGATCTCGCGGGTTTTGAGGCTGGACTGGTCGATCACCACCCGGTCGGGCGCGGCCTGCAACTCGAAAACCCCCGCCTTGAGCGCGATGCGACCGTCAGCGGCCCGCGCCAGGCTCAAAGGCTGTGCGACTTCGAAGGTTTGGTCGCCCCGCCGCGAGCGGACCACGAGGCGGCCTTGGTCGGCGTAGCCTTGAAGATCGCGGTAGGCTCGCGCGACCTGCTCCCAAAGCGCCTTGGCCTCCGCATCGATCGGCGGGTTGGCGTTAGCGCCTGGCGGATCGTCTGGGGGCGCGGCGATCGCGTGGGCGATCGGATTCGGATGGGCGACCCAGGCGGCCAGCAGAACGAGCGGGAACATCCGACGGAGCAAGCAATCCAACGAGAATGAAGGCATAACCACAGCGCGGACTCCGACGGGATAGGACAAACAGACAATGAGCGAACCGGTTTCGCCCTGGACGAACCTCAACCATCCCACGAGGCTGGGCCGGGGAAGGAGGTCAGTTGGGAGAAAGGGAATTCAGCGTCTGACACCCAATCCAATCCCAACCGTGGGATTGCCGACCCGTCCGCCAAGCGCGTTCGACTTCGGAGGATCAAGCCATCTCGTGGTTCGCCGTCTCTCCCATCATAGCTGTTCATCGACGGTTCACAACGCGCCCGCCAGGGTGCCGAAGGCGGGAGCGACCGCGCGGGGGTCGTACTCGGCTTGACGGCTTAGACGTTCCTTGACCGCCGGAACATAGAGCGAATCGGGCGAGGCAGGACGTTGGGCGGCTTGACGTTTGTTCTCAATCACCAGGTGGAGTTGGTCACGCAGCCCGTGAATCGCTTCAACGGCCCGGGCGTGGTCGGGGCCGCGTTGGTCTGGGGCGATCTCGTCGAGCAGCACCAGCGAGGCGAAGGCCAGTTGCCGGGCCGAGTCGAAGTCGAGGGGGGGACGATCCGCGGAGGGCTGGGCATGGTCGGCGATCCGGGCGAGCAACCGCTTGAGATCGGCGTCGTCCAGGGTCAGTTTGCCCGAACGGATTCCGTACCAAAGTTCGTCGGCCAGATCGCGGGCGAACCGCGCGAGTTCACGGGCTTGGTCGCGGACAGCGCGGGCGTCGCCGAAGGGACGAACGACGAAAGCTGCCGCCAGATCGGCCCGACGTTGGGTCCATTCCGCGCGGCGCTGGGCACGTTGCGGTTCGTCCAGAATGTCGATCGCCAGATCCACGAAGGTCGATTGCCAGGCGGCGAATGGGATGCGTCCTGGTGCGCGGCGGCGATCGGCTAGGTCTTGACGCCAAGCGTCGCGTTTGAGTTCGTGGTGGCAGGTGGTGCAGTCGAGAAACGCCCATTCCTTGATCCGAGAGGAACGGGGGACGGTGCGGTCGAGTTCCGCGGCCAGAAGCCGCATCGCCTCGCGGAAGGAGACCAAACCACCCAGCAAGCTCCAGTGGCTTTGTTCGCGTTTGGCGTAGGCGTCGAAGACGCTACGGTCGGTGAAGCCGAGTTCTTTCCGATAATCCTCCGCGTACTTGTCGTTGAACTTCTTCTCGGCCAACCATCGCCAGTGTTTGGGTTCGTTGCGGGCGAAGCTGACGACCTCGAATCCGGGCAAGGGGGGATGGCCGGCGGCGTACATGTCGTGGGTGACGAGCCAAGAGGGGGTGTCTTCAGACGACTCGATCCCCTTGCCGACATGACAGTTGGCGCAACGTTCAGAGGCGGCCAAAGGGTTGCGAGTGTCGAGGAAGCCCGCCTGGGCGCGTTCGCTCGCGGTCTTGCCGTTGAACTCCTCCGCGGCGGCGTGAGAGAGGTGCCACTTCTCGGCGGGTCCGTGGCAGCTTTCACATCCCACCCCTTGACCGATCAAGTCTTGTCGCTTCTCAGCCTTCGCCAACATTTTCGGTTCGGGCAACGCTCCCGGCGGCGCGTGGCAGACTAGGCAGCGAACCCGGACTTGGGTTTCGTCGTATCCTAGGGTTTCGATGATCGCTTGTCCCGCTGGTTTCATCACGCTAGCGTGCGCAATCTCGTGCTTGTCCAGTTCAAACCAGATTTCATACTGTCCGTTTCCAAGAATCCCGTCATCTTGACGGGAAACGAGGGTTTGACCTGTCAGGCGGGGATCATTGGATTTGGTGTCGCTATGGTGGCAGTTGAAGCAGTTGTTGTAAGCGAAGCCTTTTCCGAAGAAGACGGTGTCCACCGCGTCGAGCGAGCCGTCGGTGTGCTGGAGATCGTCAGCCTGAACCGCTGACGTGGCGGGGAGGTTGGTGGGATGGGTGCGGCGGGCGGGTGGTTGGCCCTCCACGAAGGGAATCAACGCGCCGAAGGCGGCCAACAGCGAGAGACCTAATCCTAGGGTCGCCGGGGCAAGCGGACGGGACGCGACGCGCTTCGAGTTGGGAAGTCGGCTCATCTCCGGCGGCTCCTCCAGAGTGGGATGAGGATGAATGGCGAAGGGGTGGCGTTTTCAGGATACGTAGAGAGGTCCGAGGATGAATGTTCGGCTCGACTCAGGGACGGAGTCGAGCCGGTGGGGTAACGGAGTCGAGTGGGGCCAGACGTTGTAGAGCCGAACGAATCGCTTGGGGATCGGGACCGTTAGGGGTGTCCGAACCGGGCGGGAACCGCAGCGCTTCGGCTAGGCCCCGAAGACCCTCGATCACCTCGGGACGACGCACCGCCGCGCCCTGGTCGTCGAGGCCCTGAACTAGCGCTGAGAGACCCAGAAAGAGTTGGGCGACGCGGTCGTGGCCCGCGAGGTCGCGTCTCAGACCGTGGCGTCTTAAAGCAGCAGCGACGCCCACCAATTCGGGAATCGTCCAGGTTCGATCGTGCAGCATTCGGGTCAAGGAAGCAAGAGCCGGTTGACTTGCGGCGGCGAGGGCGGCGACTCGTTTGGGGTCGGGATCAAGTCGGCTCATCTCGATCGCCAGAGGCGCGAGGGGTTGAACTAAGTCATGTCGCCTAGCCGCGCGGGCGAGATCGGGCAGCAGAGGAAGGTTCCAGGTGCCCCAAGAGAAGATCGTGACGCCGCGTTGGGCGGATTGGGCAGCGAGGTCGTCAGAGATCAAAGCGGTCCAGGAGTCCCAAGGAAGGCCGGAGGTCCGATGGTCGGGGCGGCGGGTCGATCCTCGAATAGGAATTTGCGCGAGGTCGCGGTGGCAGGACTGACAGTCGTACTCGGAGAGTTCGGGCCAAGGACGCTCGTGGGCGTTGGCAGCGCGGGCTTCGAGCAGACGAATCGCGCCGCGGGCGGTGACGCTCTGGCCGACCAACCAGGCTTTGGCCTCCCAGTCGCTTTGGGTTCGGCGTTCGTTACCGTGGTCCCAGTGTTTGGGATAAATGGCGTGGTAGGAGGCGAACTCGAACCGCAGACGAGGGTGACCCGCGGCGATCAGGTCGTGGTTGACATCCATGCCGGGGCGTCCGACGTGACAAGCCACGCACGACTCAGCGCGGTCGGCGATCGTGTCCATCGACCTCATCCCATAGCGGGCCTTCTCGTTGGGGGAGAGGGCCTTCCACCAGTCGGCCACGTGAGGGACAACCCAGGCTTCGGAGGGACCGTGACAGGCTTCGCATCCGACCCCCTCGGTGAAGCGGAACCCAGGGGAAGTGCGAGCCGTGTCGATGTGCTGTGCGACGTGGCAGTTGAGGCATTCGCGGTCACGCTCGGGCCGGGGTGCGACCTCGTCAGGCAATTGGCGATAGCGTTTAAGGATGTCGCGCGAGCGCTGAGTCAGCAGCGAGGCGTGGGCGCGGGTGTGGGGGTCGAGCCGCACCCAGGTCCGATGTTCGGCACCGATTGCGCCCAGGGGGGCCCCATTGGTGTTGTCCACTCCGCCGTGACACGCCTGGGCCGAACAACTGCCCGACCCCATCCAGGCGAAACGGGCAAACGGGTCAGCCTCGGACCAGAGGAGGCGGGCGTTCGCAGGGGTCGGGTCGGTCGATTCCACGGCCGCATCGGATGCCCTTGCCAAGGGAACGACTCCGACCACCCGACGAAACACCTCGGTCCCGCCTGCCCAACCTCGGCGTTCAGCCCCTCCTGCCAAAATCACGATCCCCGCCGCAAGACCGCTGAGGATCAAGCCGACACCACCGCGCCATCGGGCCGCCGATCGCATGGGAACCCACCTCGCTTGGCTGTCATGAGGGTTCGGTTGGGGTTGAAAAGGAACGTCACTCAAGCGGTCAGCTAGACGCGAGCCAACGGCGAACGCATTGATCCCAGCTAATCCAATCGCGCGTGGTTGATCCAGGTCGCGTTTGGGTGCGAGCTTCGAACTCCAAGGCATCGTGTGGAGCGCCTCAAGGCGAATGGTTCTCGCTCGACTCGCCTCATGATACGTCGAATCGTGGCGAACTCACAATCGAGTTGTTTGGAGTGAGAGTGACGCTCAAACGTTGTGTTGAAACGACGAAGGCGATCGAAGGGAGGGCGAGGATTGTGGCGATCGAATCGGAGAGGCAGTGGGAAAAGCGAAATGAGAAGAAGAAGAGAATAACAAAGAAGATCGGCTGGCCTCACTCGGTCGTCGATCCTCCGACCCCGACCGTTTGGTTGAAACCGCACGGTCCGCGGATGTTGTCTGAGACAATTGCTTTTCGACGCCACGACCGCCCAAGGCGTGAGGTTCCAGGAGTTCAGCCTCGATGCAGATTCGTATTCGTAATCGAGTTGGACGTATCTTGATCTGACTTTTTCAATTCATTCACGGACTCATGCCGGGGATCATTTGGCTCATTCATGGACTCATGCCGCGTCGCGTCGATCGTTCCGAAGAAGGTGGATCACGGAACGAGCCAGGGCGACGTGAGACAGATCGTTTGATCCAAGGAAGATCCTTGATTTTATCAGGACAAGGAGGAGGGAACCGCGGACGGCACCGGAGACGATCGGCATTGTCCCATCGTCTCGTCCAAGGCGTCGCCCGCGCGAAGAAACCTGTGGTGGTGTGCTCAAAACGCCGAGGAAACCGTAGGCGTTTGGCTGGAACCCAGAGAGGCAGTGTTGGGCCGATCGGACAGATCGGAGGTCACCGAGGTGGTGACGACGGGTGACGGATCGCTCAAAGGGATCGTGGAGGCGACCTCGGGAGCGATGGCCTGGGAGTCGATCACGACCGACTCGCCTTCAGACAGACCATCGACCACTTCGATCCATTGGGTGTTGGACCGTCCCAAACGGATGGGGCGGATTGTGACTTGATCGCCCTGAGTGACGTAACAGGCTTCGCGGCCGTCGGCCTGAGTCAACGCAGTGGCGGGGATCACCAAGGCGTCGTGCGACTGATCGGCCACGATTTCGATCTCGCTGTTCATGCCCGGCAGGAGACCGTTGACTCCGCCGTCCAGCTTGATGTGGGCTTTGTAGGTCTTCACATCCATCGGACGCCCCCGAACCGGTGGTTCGGGAAACTCGTCCACCGAGCTGACTACCCCGATGAAGGTCCGGTCTGGCATCGACTCCGTGCGAACTCGCGCCTTCATGCCCGGCTTGACCTGATGCACCACCGACTCGTTGAGACGGGCGACCGCCTCCATATGTTCCAAGTCGGGTAAGAAGAACAGTTTCTGATTGGTATAGACCTGAGCGCCTTCCACCATCGGGCGGTCGGGGTCGTCGTTGGCGTAGATGACCATCCCATCATGAGGAGCGCGAATGGTGCAGTTGGCGATCATCTGCCGAATCTGCTCCAGACGGTTTTCGTGACGTTCAAGACGTCGCCTGCGGCTTTCCACAATTGACTTGCGGCTCAGAATGCTGGCTTCCAGACCAGCCCGCTGGCGGGGAATCGTGTAGTCGCGATAAACCTGGAACGACCGCAGGATGCGTTGAACGTCCAGTTGCGCTTTGGCGAGGTTGCGCTCCTCGGAACGCAACTGGGAAAGCGACATGTAACCCCGATCCACCATCCGCTTGGTCCACTCGACCCGATCCACCAGCCGAACCTGATCCGACTCGGCTAACGCCAGCTGCCCCTGATAGTTCTCCAGGGTCTGGGGGGCCAACCCGTCCAGAAACTCGTGGCGTGCTGCTTCGGCGACCTCCAGATCCAGTTCGGCTTGACGCAGCTCGAACCGCGACTCCTCCACCTCAAGGGTCTGCTGGAGCTCCATCTCGACGTACTCGGAGGAGTCCAGTTCGCAAATCACGTCACCCTTGCGGACCAAGGTTCCCTCGGGGACCAGTCGGAGGATGGTTGAGAGTCCGCTGGAGGTTCGTCGGGAACCTGAAGAGTAGACCGAAAATTGGGTCAACTCACAAACGACGTTGGTTTTGGTCGTGCTGTCGATTTCGCCGGCAGTTCGGATGACCACATCCAGGACGCCCCGGGAGACAGGGCAAACCAAGTTGGGGGGCAACTCGACAGAGACGCCCGCAGGGGCCCAGAACGTCCAGACAGCGGCGAATGTGGTCGCGGCGACGACCATTCCAATGACCAGCATGGTCAAAGAGAGACCGCGGCGGGAGGAGGGTGAGGCGGGAGTCATGAGCGAGGGCCTCGTGCTGGGAACCGGGTGTCGCGGCGGCCGAGGTGATTCCGTTTCCTCATTGAGGATGCCCCACAGCACGGTTCGCGCCGATGGGCAGGGCGAGGCAATGAGGAAGAATGGAACTCGGGGCGAACACCACAAGCTCCGGGCCAGGGGACAGAGCCATTTTCGGACAGGCATGACCGCGTAGCGATCGAATCCGAAGTGGCTTAGGCAGGCGGGAATACCCGACGAGCGGGGGAGGGGGACCGTCCAGCAGGCTCGTTCGTCTCAAAAAAGCTGATACGAACGCTCACCTCTCGACAAGGACGGACCTTCATATGGATGGAAAGCGTCAACTTTGACGCGCCGTCCCTATCTCTTTCGGGACCGACGGTAAAGCTGGCCGTAGACAATCTAAGTCAACACCTCCCCCCTGACAAGTCGAATTTATCCAACGACCACGTTGGCGGGGCCGTCCTCAGACGAAACCCAAGCCACGAGGGACTCTTGACGCTCATTTGTCGCTTGCTTAAGGTCAGGAGAAAGTTCCCTCCGCGCACCGATCGTTGCGACCTCGCGTCGAACTCCTTCGGGCGCACCTTGCCCATCCTCTACGGATGGTCCAAGCCCTCCCTCTGTCGGAATTGATCCCACCATGCCAATCAGCTTCGGATTCCGTCCGCGCGACGGCGACGCCGCCGAAAGCTGCGAGCGGTCGCTCGTGGGGGCGTGCCTGGTCGGCCAATTGCGTTGTGGTCTCGCGGTCGTTGCTCTGACTACTGGGCTTGCTGGGTGTTCGCAGTCCGGTTCCAGCGCCGGCGTTTCGGAATCCGACATCGTCGAGACCACGGTTCCCAAAGTCGAGGTCATTCGGGCCGCCGATCACTTATGGCCGCTCACTGCGCGGATTCAAGGCAGCTTGGTGGGCGACGAGCAAGCTCAGATCGGAGCGCGGGTGGCCGGTCGGGTGGAGTCGGTCACGGTCGACCTGGGGTCGCGAGTGGCGACCGGCGACATTTTGGCGGTCTTGGATCAAAACGAGTTCGCACTCAAAGTCAGGCTGGCTCAGGCCCGGGTGGCTCAAACCCGCGCGGCGCTTGGGTTGAGCGAGGGGCAAACCCGGGACGATCTGGCGGTTGACCAGGTTCCCAGCGTGCGCCAGGAAAAGGCGCTGCTGGACGAGGCCAAAGCGCTTTACGACCGCTCGGTGACGCTCGCCGCACGCAACGCCATCACGCCTGAGGAGTTCCGTCGCTTCGAAGCCCAGTATCAGGTGGCTCGGGCTCGTCACGCCGCGGCGATCAACCAGGTTGAGGAACTGTTGGCGCAGTATGAAGGGGCGCTGGCCGATTTCGATCTGGCCCGTCAAGAGCAGGCCGATTCGATTGTTCGGGCCCCGTTCGACGGGATTGTCGCCGAGCGGTTCGTCGCTCCCGGGATTTATCTGGCTGAAGGACGCCCGGTGGTGACTCTGGTGCGGGTCGATCCGTTGCGTTACCGGGCCGGCGTGCCTGAACGTCTCGCCATGAATGTGGCTCTTGGTCAAGAGGTGCGGATTTTTCTTGAGGGCCGCGACACGCCGCTGATCGCCCAGGTGACCCGGATCAGCCCGTCGCTTGATGTTCTCAGCCGGTCCTTGACCATCGAGGCCGACCTTCCCAACCCCGAAGGAGCCTACCGGGCCGGTCTGTTCGCGGAGGCCGAAATCGTGATCGACCCCCAAGCCCGCGCGGTGGTGTTGCCCGCTCAGGCGGTCAGCGACTTCGCGGGCGTCGAGAAAGTCTGGATGGTCCAAGACGGCCAGGCGGTTGGCCGCCCAATCCAAACCGGTCGCCGCGAAGGACACCTCGTCGAGATCGTCTCGGGTCTTCAGGTGGGCGATCTGGTGCTGGCCAAGGCCCGCGAAGGCCGCGGCGGTCCGGTCCAGGCGGTGATCGCCCCCGCAGAATCCTCCGCCCCCGCCGTCGCCGCCGAACCACCCGCCCGTCCACCAGTCCAACCACGTTCTGCCGGCGTTATCATAAATTAAGTCTGTCAGATTCTGTCTGAATAAAATCTAGAAGCATAGGATAATCAATTGAATTGGATTACGTCACATTGGGCAACGCGAAATCATTTGAATGTTGAGTTGATCCTGATCGGGTCACCACCGCTGGACCGCGACGGCGACCCTCCCGCCACCCCGTGTGTTCACGCCCGCTGTCGCGTTTTGAGATGTCGGGCGGATTCGCGTCTCCCGCCTCCCTCCTCCCGCCACCGACCTGCTCAACGGTTTCCTCTCCCGACCCGATACGGAGCTTTCCCGCCGTGCAGAAGCTGGCCGAAATCTGCGTCAAACGTCCGATCTTCGCTTTGATGTTGATGATGACGCTGGTGGTCTCCGGCAGCGCCGCCTACTTGGAACTGGGGGTGGACCGCTTCCCGAAACTCGACCTGCCCACCATCGCCGTGGTGACCAATTACCCCGGCGCGACTCCCGAGGAGGTCGAAACGGAGGTCTCGCGGATCATTGAGGACGCCGTGGCGCGGGTCTCGGGCATCGACGAGCTTCGATCGATCTCCTGGGACGGCAGTTCGTTTGTGCTCATCACCTTCAATCTCGACGTGGATATCAATGTCGGCTCGCAGGATGTACGCGACGCGGTCAACTCGGTGCTGAATCGGCTGCCGCCGACGATCGACCCGCCGATCATCCGCAAAAGCGACACCGAAAGTTCGCCGATCATCACCCTGGCGGTCTCGGGACAACGCGACCCCCAGGAGCTTTATGTGCTGGCCGATCGCGCGGTCAAGCAGATTCTGGAAAGCGCCCGGGGGGTGGCCGAGGCTCGAATCGCGGGAGCCTCCGAGCGAGCGGTGCGGGTGGAGATCGAAGCGTCCCGCCTGGCGGCCCACGGTCTATCGATCACCCAGGTGCGTGACGCCATCGCGCGTCAGAACCTCGAACTGCCTGGCGGACGGGTTGAGACTGGGGTCAAGGAACTGGGGTTGCGCACCTTAGGACGTTTAGAGGCGGCCCGTGAGTTCGATGATCTGGTCGTCAGCAGCGGTCGAGGCGCGCCCGTGCGGATACGCGACCTGGGGCGGGTCATCGACGGTACCAAGCAGGTCCGTACCCTTTGCCGTCTCGACGGCGTGCCCGCGGTCGTGGTGGAGATTCAGCGCCAGTCGGGCGCGAACACGATGGAGGTGATTCACGCCGTCAAGGAGCGTCTCGAGCGCTGCCGCGAGTTGCTGCCCCGCGACGTGACCCTCAACATCATCCAGGACCAATCGCGCTACATCGAAGCCTCGCTCCATGAGGTTTCCAACCACTTGATCATCGGCAGCATCATGGCGAGTCTGGTGGTTCTGGTCTTCATGAAAAGTTGGCGGTCCACGATCATCGCGGCGGTGGCCATCCCCACCTCGATCATCGCCACCTTCGCCGCCATGAAAGCGCTGGGATTTACCCTCAACAACGTCACCATGCTGGCGCTCGTGTTGATGGTTGGGGTGGTGATCGACGACGCCATCGTGGTGCTTGAGAACATTTTTCACTGCATCGAGGAAAAGGGGATGGACCCCTTCACCGCGGCAATCGAGGGGACCCGCGAAATCGGTTTGGCCGTGCTAGCCACCACGCTGTCGCTGGTGGTGGTGTTCCTGCCGGTCTCGTTCCTGAACTCGGTCACTGGGCGGATGATGTACGAGTTCGGCGTGACTGCGACGGTGGCGATTCTTGTGTCAATGCTGGTCTCCTTTTCGCTGACCCCCATGATGTGTTCGCGGATGCTCAAGCCGACCCGCCAAGCGATCGCCGGCGCGCCGGGCGCTCTTGAGCAGCCTCACAGCCGTCGGGGCTTCTACCGCGTCATTGAGGTCGGCTACGAACGTTGTCTGGCCTGGTCGATGCGTTGGCGGGGCCTGGTGCTGTTGCTTTGCGCGGCGACTCTGGTTTCGATCCTCCCACTTTACAACATGGTCAAGCAGGACTACGTTCC
>Ga0209017_10000806_pt1 | contig 28263 bp, 25 predicted proteins | sample YNPBryunderm2012_FD_185812 | JGI IMG/M metagenome (GOLD analysis project Ga0209017, IMG submission 185812) | Anoxygenic and chlorotrophic microbial mat microbial communities from Yellowstone National Park, USA - YNP Bryant MS undermat 2012... ...
GCTGAACACACGGTTGATCAGCATAAGCCCCCAACTGATGTCCTGCCACCCGTTGGGGTCTGACGCCACAAACTGAAACGTCTGACTCCAGCCGCTGCCGGATGACGGCGATACCGAGAGGGAATTCGGAGCGAAGTTCACCGCGACTTTACTCACATACCCATCGCCCGCGCCGGCGGGAGAGGGCCGGAAGGAACCCGGGGTTGTCGGGAAGTCTGCCGAGAGCGTGAAACCGGTCAGCCAGGCGTTGGCCGCCGCATCCAGCGCCATCCCGTAAACCCGGTCCTGGCCACTGCCGCCCAGCAAGTCGGAATAAACCAGGCTCGCGCCCGCGGCGTTCAGCACGCTCAGAAAGCCGTCCTCTTCGCCCCGGAAGGCGCCCGAAGCGTTCCGCAACGGGAAATTGAGCGAGCGGGTAAATCCCGCCACCCAAACGTTACCCGCGCCATCCACACGCACCGCCGTGGCCTGGTCCGACGCCGAGCCACCCAGATACGTCGCAAAAACCGGCGACCCGCCCGTCGCCGCCAACTTCACCACGACCGCGTCGAACGAGCCCGCATAGGTTCGCTGAAGGGCGCCCGAAGAAACGGGAAAGTTCCCGGAAGCCGTCCATCCCGCGGCGTAACACGCGCCCGAGCCGTCCAGCGCCACCGCGGTGATGGCGTCCGAGGCCGACCCTCCCAAGTAAGTCGAAACCAGCAGGGTCCCGCCCGCGGAACTCAACTTCGCGACAAATCCGTCGCTCGATCCGCCCAACTGAGTCTGGGCCGCACTGACCACCGGGAAATCCGCGGAGTCCGTCTGGCCTCCCACCCACGCCGCGCCCGCGCCGTCCACAGCGATTCCGAGCACAATGTCATTGCGCGAGCCGCCCAGCAGAGTCGCATACACAGCCGCCGAACCCGCCGCGTCCAGTTTCACGACGAAGCCGTCGTAGTAACCTCCGCGGTAAGTCGATTGATATGCGCCCGACGTAACCGGGAAACTTAACGAGGAAGTATAACCCGCCACGTACGCGCAGCCCGCCCCGTCTGCCGCTATTGCCACGGCAAAATCGCTTCCCCCCGCGCCTACGAACGTGGAATAAATCAGATTGCCGCCCGGCCCTAGCTTCACGGCAAACCCGTCTTCCAGCCCGCCGTGCGTACGCCGCCACGCCCCGGCCGTGGTGGGAAAATCCCACGAGCTCGTCACCCCGGCCACGTAAGCGTTTCCCGCGGAATCCACTGCAACCGCCCGGGCGGAATCACTTTGCGCGCCGCCCAGGAACACCAGATACTCCAGCGCCGAACCGCCCGCGTTCAACTTCGCCACGAAAGCGTCCCTGCTCATGCGCGCCTGGGCGGAATTCGAGGATCCGGCCGGGAACTGGACCGACCACGTCTCTCCGACGACATACGCGGCCCCGCTCGCATCTGCGGCCACTCCGAAAGCGGCATCGAATTGACCGCCGCCCAGATAGGTCGAGTACCGTATGACAGGATCAATGATCAAGGGCCGATCCGGCGCATAAGTTCCAAGACGGAAACTTACAACATGATCGGCCCCCAGCGAGTAACTTACCGGGACCTCTCTTCGCGAGCCGTCAAATTCTTGCCAGGCTTTCGGTCGCTTCCAGCGAAGTTCAACGCCCTCCGCTTCCGCCACAAGATCGCCCGCCGAGTCCAGCCTGAGCTTGCTTGCGCCACGGTAGCGCAGACGGATGCGGGCCGGGTCCGCGCCCGGCGCAATGTGAAAGTCGAATTCCAAGGCCTGATGGTCGCCGTGAAAAACCAGATCAATGCCGGGATACACATCGCGGCAGCGCACCCGTCCATAAGCAGGCGCGGAGCGAACCCATCGCCCGGTATCCGCACCCAACAAGTAGTGGGTCACGCCCTCCTGCCGACCCTCGCCCTCCAGGCGAGGCGAAGAATTGGCCCCTGAGAGCTCGACCCACAGGGCGATCGCCCGGTCGGCATCGGCGACCCCCCCGCGCAACAGGTACTGCATGGTCGCGTCCTTATGCAACAGCAAGGTGTAATCCGAGCTGCGCACCAGGAAGCGAACCTCCGGGGGGGCCTGACCGAGGTTGGCTTCAAAACGCGGCACGGCCAGGGCTGTTCCGGCCAGAACAAGCATCGCCGCCACGCGGCAGACCGACCTTGTCGAGGAGCTTGCCGCCACGCACACCTCCCTGCTTGTTGATCGGAAGGGGTGCGCGTGGAATTTAGAGTGAGCCCGGTCAGCCCGCCCTGACCGGCTCGGCCTTCAGTTGCAGATCGGGGATGGCCGCCGCCAGCACTTCTTCGATTCGCTCGACAAAGATGAACTCGATCTCCCGCCGCACTTCCTCCGGCAAATCCCGCAAATCCTTCTCGTTCGCCTTGGGCAGGATGACGCGTTTGATCCCGGCCCGCCGCGCCGCCAGCACTTTCTCCTTGACGCCGCCGATCGGCAGCACGAGGCCGGTGAGCGTGATCTCGCCGGTCATGGCCGTGTCGCTGCGCGCGGGCACGCCCGCATAGAGCGACGCCATCGCCACCGCCATGGTGATGCCGGCGGAAGGCCCGTCCTTGGGAATCGCCCCCGCAGGGACGTGGACGTGCAGGCCGGAGCGCTTGAAGACGTCGCGCTCGATGTGCAGCTCGTCGGCGTGCGACCACAAGAAGCTTTGCGCCGCCTTGGCCGATTCCTGCATGACCTCCCCGACCTGCCCCGTGATGGTCAGGCCGCGGCCGCCGGGCAACAACGTGGCCTCGACATAGAGCACCTCGCCGCCCGTCTCCGTCCAGGCCAGGCCTGTCGCCACCCCCGGCGGCAACTGCTTGCGCAGCTCTTCGGGCACGAACGGCGCCGGGCCGAGGTAATCGGCCAGATCCTCGGGCTTCACCGTCACCGGCGTGGTGTCGCCCTCGGCGAACTTCAGCGCCACCTTGCGCGCCACGCGGCCGATGGCGCGCTCCAGGCGCCGCACTCCCGCCTCGCGAGTGTAACGCGAGATGATCTGGCGCACCGCCTCGCGCGTGAACGTGCACTGCTCGGGCGTCAGACCCGCCTGCTCGAGCTGGCGCGGGATCAGGTAGCGCTCGGCGATGACCAGTTTCTCTTCCTCGCTGTAGCCCGGCAACCGCAACACTTCCATGCGGTCGAGCAGCGGCTGCGGAATGGTATCCAGCGTGTTCGCGGTGGTGATGAAAAAGACCTTGGAAAGATCGAAGGGCAGATCCAGATAGTTGTCGCGGAATTCCTTGTTCTGTTCAGGATCCAGAATCTCGAGCAGCGCCGCCGCCGGGTCCCCGCGGAAATCCCGCCCCAGCTTGTCCACCTCATCCAGCATGAGCAGCGGGTTGTTGGATCCCGCCCGCCGGATCGCCTGGATGATGCGTCCGGGCATGGCGCCTACGTACGTCCTGCGGTGGCCTCGCAGCTCCGCCTCGTCATGCAAACCGCCCAGACTCATGCGCTCGAACTTGCGGCCCAGGGCGCGCGCGATGGACTGGCCCAGCGAAGTCTTGCCCACGCCCGGCGGCCCCACGAAGCACAGGATCGGCGCCTTGGCCTCGGGATTGAGCTTGAGCACGCCCAGATGCTCGAGGATCCGCTCTTTGACGTCCTTGAGATCGTAGTGATCCTGATCCAGGATCTGGCGGGCGCGCGCGATATCGAGCTGATCTTCGGTGGCGACGCGCCAGGGCAGCTCGACGACGAATTCAAGATACGTCCGGATCACCTGGTAGTCGGGCGCGGCCGGCGGCAATTTTTCCAGTCGCGAGAGTTCGCGTTCCGCCTCTTTGCGCACCAGTTCGGGCAGGTCGAGTTTGGCCAGCCGCTCACGCAACATTTCGATCTCGGCTTGTTGCGGATCTTTTTCGCCCAGCTCCTGCTGGATGGCGCGCAGTTGCTGCCGGAGGAAGTACTCGCGCTGCTGCTTGGTCAGCTCGGTCTGAGTCTGGCTGGCGATCTTGGAGCGCAGCTCCAGCACCTGGACCTCGTGGGCCAGATAGGAATGCATCAGGCGCAGCGCTTCGGCGCAGGTCTGGGCCTCGAGCAAGGCCTGTTCCTTGGAAAGCTCCAGGCTCAGCATGGAGGCCAGCAGGAAGACCAGACGCAGAGGGTCGTCGGTGGAGACCAGCAGCTGGTTCAGCTCGGGCGGCGCCTGCGGCTGCGCCAGCGAAAGGGCCTTCGCCGCCAGCTCCATCACCGCGCGATGCAGCGCCTCCACCTCGGTGGTGCGCTCGCCGGGCAAGGGATAAGGCCGCATCCGCCCCTTGAGATAGGGCTCGGTCTGCTCCAGCTTGAGCAGCACCATGCGCTCCACGCCCAGCACGATCAGCTCCATGTGGGACTCGGTGGGCCGCGACATGCGCTTGATCACCGCCTTGGTGCCCACCGTGTACAGGTCGTCCTGCTTCGGCTTTTCGATGTTGGCATCGCGCTGGGCGACGATGACGATCTCCTTCTCTTCGGTGGCCAGGGCCGCCTCGGCGGCAGCCAGCGAGGCCGGACGCCCCACCGACAGCGGCATCAACAGGTGCGGAAACAGCACGCTGTTTTTCAGCGGCAGCACCGGCAGGATCTCGACGTTCTCGACTTCGCTCATCGCGCTCTCCTTCACTGGATCATCCGGACCAGCAGCAACCCGTCCCGGTACTCGACGCGGATGCGCACGTCGCCGGGGTCCCAAGGCAGCTCCACCGTGCGCTCGAAACGGCTGTAGGCGATCTCCATCATGTGCTGGTGGTAGCCTTCCTCGAGCGCCCAGTCCCGGCGCACCCCGCTCACCGTCACGCGGTTGCCCTGGCGATGGATGCTGATGTCCTCCAAACGCACTCCCGCCAGCTCGAACTTCAGCAGCCAGCCGTACGGCGTGCGATAGACGTCCACCGGCGGCCGCCAAGGCACCTCCTCCCGCGGCGCAGGCGCCGCCACGAACAGAGCGAACAGTTGTCTGGGCTTCTCCGGCACAACCCTATTCTCTCTCCCCCGGCCCCGCTTAGCGCGCGGGCGCTCCCTCCCTCGTCGCCTCTGCGGGGGTGAACGACAGTCGGTGAAGCTCCTCGTCCACGCCCACCTTCACCGCCTGGCCGTCCCGCACACGGCCCTCCAGGATCAGCCGCGCCAGCGGCGTCTCGATCTCCTTCTGGATGGCCCGCCTCAGCGGCCGCGCCCCGTAGTGCGGATCGTAGCCCACGTGGACCAGATAGCTGCGCGCCTCCGGCGTCAGCTCCAGCGTGATGCGCCGCTCGGCCAGCCGCGCGCGCAACCGGTCCAGTTGAATCTCGACAATCTGCTTCAGATGCTCTTCCGAGAGCGAGTGGAAGACGATGATCTCGTCCACGCGGTTCAGGAACTCGGGCCGGAAACAGCGGCGCATCTCCTCGAGCACGGCCTCCTTCATGCGCTCGTACTCGTAGCCCTGGAACGCGCCCCGGTACTCGAGGATCCGGTGGCTGCCGATGTTGGAGGTCATGATGATGATCGTGTTGCGGAAATCCACCGTGCGCCCGTGCCCGTCGGTCAGACGGCCGTCGTCCAGAATCTGCAACATCAGGTTGAACACATCGTGGTGCGCTTTCTCGATCTCGTCGAACAGGATCACCGAGTAGGGCCTGCGCCGCACGGCCTCGGTGAGCTGGCCGCCTTCTTCGTAACCGACGTAGCCGGGCGGCGCGCCGATCAGCCGCGCCACCGTGTGCTTTTCCTGGTACTCGGACATGTCAATCCGGATCATGGCGCGCTCGTCATCGAACAGGGCTTCCGCCAATGCGCGCGCCAGCTCGGTCTTCCCGACACCCGTGGGACCGAGGAAGATGAAGCTGCCGATGGGACGATTGGGATCCTTCAAGCCGGAACGGGCGCGCAACACCGCTTCGGCCACCGCGATCACCGCTTCGTCCTGGCCGACCACCCGCTTGTGCAGCTCGTCGGCCAGATGCAGCAGCTTCTTCATCTCGCCCTCGAGCAAGCGCGAAACCGGGATGCCCGTCCAGCGGCTCACCACCTCGGCGATGTCTTCCTCGCTGACTTCCTCCTTGATGAGGCGACGCCGGCCCTGCCGGCGGGCCAGATTTTCTTCCTCCAGCCTGAGCTGCCGTTCCAGCTCAACCAGGCGGCCGTACTTGAGCTCGGCCGCACGGTTCAGATCGTACTCGCGTTCGGCCTGCTCGATCAGGTAGCGAGTGTGCTCGATCTGTTCGCGGAGCGAACGCAACCGGCCGATCACCTGCTTCTCAGTCTGCCACTGCGCCTGTAAGGCGTCGGCCTCGGCCTTGAGATCGGCCAGTTCCTTTTCCAGCCTGGCCAGCCGCTCCTTGGAAGCGGCGTCGGACTCCTTCTTTAGAGCCTCGCGCTCGATCTCCAGTTGCATGATGCGCCGCATGCGCTCGTCCAGCTCGGCCGGCATGGAGTCCATCTCGGTACGCAGCTTGGCCGCGGCCTCGTCCACCAGATCAATCGCCTTGTCCGGCAGGAAGCGATCCGAGATGTAGCGGTTGGAAAGCACGGCGGCCGCTACCAGCGCGGAGTCCTTGATGCGCACGCCGTGGTGAACCTCGTAGCGCTCGCGCAGGCCGCGAAGGATCGAAATGGTGTCTTCCACCGACGGTTGATCCACCCGCACAGGCTGAAACCGGCGCTCCAGAGCGGCATCCTTTTCCACGTGCTTGCGGTATTCATCCAGCGTCGTGGCCCCGATGCAGTGCAGCTCGCCCCGCGCCAGCATGGGCTTGAGCAGGTTGCTGGCGTCCACCGCGCCCTCGGCGGCGCCCGCGCCGACCACCGTGTGCAGCTCGTCAATGAACAGAATCACTTCACCCTGCGAGGCTTCCACCTCCTTGAGCACCGCCTTGAGGCGCTCCTCAAACTCGCCCCGATACTTGGCGCCCGCGATCAGCGCTCCCATGTCGAGCGCGATGATGCGCTTGTTCCTGAGTCCCTCGGGCACGTCGCCCCGAACGATGCGCTGCGCCAGCCCCTCGACGATGGCGGTCTTGCCCACCCCCGGCTCGCCGATCAGCACGGGATTGTTCTTGGTCCGGCGGGACAGGACCTGGATTACGCGGCGGATCTCCTCGTCCCGCCCGATGACGGGATCGAGCTTGCCCTGGGCAGCCAGCCTGGTCAGATCACGCCCGTATCGTTCCAGCGCCTGATAGGTGGCCTCGGGCGTCGGTGAGGTGACCCGCTGAGCGCCCCGGACCTCCTGCAAGGCGCGCATGAGGCGTTCCCGGGTCAGGCCGAATTCCTTGAAAAGCCGGCCTGTTGCGCCCATGTCGTCGGTCATGGCCAGCAGCAGGTGCTCGACCGACACATATTCGTCCTTCATGCGCCGGGCCTCGTCTTCGGCCTGCGTGAGCAGGCGATTGAGCCGCCCGGTGATGTAGAACTGATCGGGAGGCGCCCCGGCGGGGCCGGAGACCTTCGGGAAGCGGTGAAGCTCCTGATCGAGCCGCCGCTGGAGACTGGGAACATTGATCTCCGCCTTGTTGAGGATGGCGGTAGCGAGGCCGCCGTCCTGTTCGAGCAAGGCGGCCAGCAGATGCTCGACGTCTATCTGCTGATGGCTCAATCGGACAGCTTTGGAATGGGCGGAGCGGATGGCCTCTTGAGCCTTTTCGGTGAATCGGTTGATGTCCATTGGACAAGCCCCTTTGTTAGCGTAGTGATATCAGCTAATCTGAGTATAGCACTATCAGATCAACAGGTCAATGCCCCCTGAAGCCGACCTCGTGCTAGAATCCCCTTCTGCCTATGCCGCTGCATTTCCGACTCGCCACCCCGGCCGATCATCCCGCCCTGCAACAGATGGTCCTCGAAGCCTTCGCACCCATCACGTGGGCAAGGCGCGCCGATGAGATCTTCGGCCCCCTCAACGGCAAGGACTGGCGCGAGCGCTGGCGCCTGCGCATCGCCAACGTACTCGCCACCCAGCACGTGTTGGTAGCCGAAAGCGACGGCCAGCTCGTGGCTATGGCCAGCGCCACGCTCGACCACGACTGCCGCCTTGGATACATTGACCTGCTCGCCGTGGCGCCTTCCTGCCAGGGGCGTGGCTATGGGCGCCAGATGCTGCGCCGCATGCTCGCCTACCTCAAGGAGCAGGGCTGCGAACACGCCCACCTGGAATGCCTCGAAGACAACCACACCGGCAACCGGCTTTATCGTTCCGAGGGCTTTGTCGAAGTGGCGCGCTCGATTCGCTGGTTCATCAAAATTCCGGACCACCCTGTTTCCCGATGATAACTTTCGATAACGACTAACTCATAACTTACAGGATGGTACCCTGCTCGCGCCCCGCTGCACAGGTCATTTCACCAAACTCGCCCCCATTCAGGTTAGGTTGCTCATGGTCAAGATGGCGCAAAATTGCCCTCATGCGCAGGAGCGCCACTCCATCTTCCGTACTAGAACCGGATTAGGTAAAGTAACTTAGCTAAAGAAAAGACTTGGAAGATAGCCCAATTTCGTAGTAAAATCAGTCGGACCACCCCGTCCCTGAAGTGCTACCGGGGAGGATGCTTCCATGCCGGAAATCACCGCGAGCACCACACCTGCCGCCTCCCGAGTCGGTTCCTCGGAATTCTATCGCTGGCAGGTCCCCAACCAACCCCTGGCGATCGAGATCCAGCTCGATCTTGTGGATCGGCTCGATCGCGAAGTCGTGCAAACTTTCCGGGCCATAACCAGTCGGGGCTCCGAAATCGGCGGCTTGCTTCTGGGGTCTTATCGCGAACAGCCGGAACCCACCCTCGTGATTACCGATTATGAGGCGGTCCCCTGCGATTACAACCGCGGACCGCTCTATATGTTGACCGAAGAGGACCGTCGCCGGCTCGAGGAAGCGCTGCTGCGTCACCGCCGCTCCCCCGACCCCCGGCGCACCGTTGTGGGTTACTTCCGCAGCAACACCCGAAAAGAACTCGTGCTCGACGACGAAGATGTGGCCATCCTCAAGCGGTATTTCGCCGGCCCGCCCAGCGTCTGCCTGCTCATCAAGCCCTTCGCCAGCAAAGCGAACCTGGCCGGTTTCTTCCTCTGGGTCGGGGATGAGCCGCAGCGAACCAGCCCGCTCACGTTCCCCTTCAATAAGTCCGAGCTGCTGAAGGTTCCCTCGCCCGGGACCGCCGCCGGCGAACCACTCCGCGATTCTCCATCACCTCCTGCCTCCCCCGCTGCGGAACCCGTACGAACGATCCAGTTGCGAATCCCGCTGACAGAAACCGGCCCCACGCGCAAGGCTGAGGACGGCACACCGACTTCCCACGACACAGCTGCGACGACCCCGGCGGTCGTGTCTCCCGTTGAAGCCGATGCTGAACGGCTCCCGGCCGCCAGCCTCGATGGCAAGCCCGCAGCCGCCCCGCCCCCCTTGGACGGCAAAGCCGTCTTTGTACCTGCTCCCGAAGAGGCCGCCGTTTCGTCGCCGCCGGGCGAGTCCGCTCCGCCGGCCGATCTTCCCACCGGCCTGTTTGCGACGGTGGAAAGCACGTCCGGGGCACCCGCGCGATCCAAACGCTCGCGGATTGCCTTGGGCCTCGGCGCCGTCCTGGCGCTGGCTATCGGCGGGGCCGTAGTCTGGAACCTGTCCCGCAGCAGCCCCCCCGCGGTCGCGCCGGACAGCTCATCGCTGAACTTGAGGGTCGAGCGCAGCGGAGGCCAGTTGCTGCTCAGTTGGAACCGGTCCTTGCCTTTGCTGCAAACTGCCCAGCGGGCCATCCTCTCCATCAGCGATGGGGACCATCGTGAAGACGTCGAGATGGACCTCGGCCAGTTGCGCAGCGGCAGCATTGTCTATTCGCCCATCACCAGCGACGTCAGCTTCCGGCTCGAGGTCACTGATCTCAAGAACGGCAAGAGCGTCAGCGAATCCGTCCGGGTTCTTGGCGGACGGCCCTCGCCAAGCGGGCCTCCTGCCGAAGCTTCGCCAGCCCGGTCTCCCGAAACCACTGAGGTTGCCGAGTCCACCAAACCGGTGCGTCAGCCATCACGGGAGATGGCGCCCATACCCACCCCCACCAGGGAGTCGCTGGCCGCTCGCCTCAGCCCGGTTGAACCGATTGCGCCCGCCGGTTCGGCGCTGGAAGCGCCCACGGTGACCATGCCCGTCGCTACGGCGAGTGCCTCGGGGCCGCCGACCAGCCCGGCGCCCGCGCCCGCGACGGCCATCCCGCCTGCTCCGCAACCCGCAGCGGAAGCCGGCCAGCGCCCGCCGGAGACCCGCGCGGCGCAGCCGGCTGAGACAGCGGCGCCGACGCCGGCGGTCACGGAAACCCGGCCCTCAGCAGACGCTCCCAAGCCCGCTCCCACCGGGGTCGCTGCGGCGCCGCCTGCCGAGACTCCGCTGCGAGTGGGCGGTCAGGTCCAGGAAGCGCGCTTGATCCGCCGCCGCGAGCCCGTGTATCCCCCGCTCGCCCGGCAGGCGCGAATCCAGGGTGTGGTGAAGCTTGAGGCCGTGATCGGACCTGACGGACGCGTGGAGAAGGTCGAAGCCATCAGCGGCCCTCCTTTGCTGCGGCAGGCCGCGATTGACGCCGTCCGCCAATGGGTTTACGAACCCAGCCGGCTCAACGGCCAGCCGGTCCGCGTGACCACGCAGATCGAGATCAACTTCACGTTGGGTCGCTGAAGTCCCAGGGCGTCTTCCCCCGCTCCGGCGGGCGTGTTAGTCTGATTGACATGCCCGCCACAGCAGAACAAATCGTCTTCCTGGCGTTGGACTCTTTCCGGATCGAACTGCCCTCCTGGGGATTCGCCAACACCGGAACGCGGTTCGGCAAATTCATCCAGCCGGGCGCCGCCACCACCATCGAGGAAAAGCTGGCGGACGCGGGTCAGGTGCACCTGTTCACCGGTTGCTGCCCGAGCGTCGCAGTCCACGTGTTGTGGGATTTCCCCGATGGTCTGGCCGGTGTACCCGAAACTGTGAAGCTGGCAGCTAACTACGGCATCCGCATCGGCGCGATCAATCCCAACGTCTTCCAGGATCAGATCTACAAATACGGATCGCTGGGCAACCCCGATCCCGCCGTGCGCGAGGCAGCGCTCCGCCACATCCTGGATTCGATCCAGATCGCCGCCATGACGGGCAGTCGTGACATTTCCCTCTGGTTCGCCGACGGCTCGAACTTCCCGGGCACGGCCAACATACGGCGGCGCAAACAGTGGTTCATCGAGGGTCTCCGCACCGCGCACGAACGCCTCAGCCAAGACCAGCGTCTGCTGGTCGAGTACAAGCCCTTCGAGCCTGCCTTTTATCACACCGATATCGCCGACTGGGGCATGGCGTTGCTGCTGGCTCGCGCGGCCGGCCCCAAGGCCAGAGTGCTGGTGGACACCGGCCACCACTACCAGGCCCAGAACATCGAGCAGATCGTGGCCTGGTTGCTCGACGAGGACATGCTCGGCGGCTTCCACTTCAATGATCGGCGTTACGCCGACGACGATCTCACCCTGGGCTCCATGGATCCCTACCAGGTCTTCCGCATCTTCCACGAAATCCACCTCTACGAGTTCGAGACCGGGCGCCGGGCCGACATCGCCTACATGATTGACCAGAGCCACAACCTCAAGGGCAAGATCGAAGAAATGATCCAGACGGCCGTCACGGCGCAGGAGCTTTACGCCAAGGCAGCCCTCGTGGACCGCGCCCGCCTGGTCAAGCACCAGGAGCGCTGCGAACTGGTGGATGCCGAAGAGTGCCTGAAGGCCGCCTTCGCGACCGACGTGCGGCCCTTCTTGCGCGAATGGCGGCGCGCCAAGGGACTCCCCGAAGACCCGCTGGCTGCCTTCCGCGCCTCGGGCTATCAGCAGCGCATTGACCGTGAGCGGGCCGAGAAGAATCTGGCCAGCGCCGGCGGCGCCTACGCCTGACAAGCCTTTCGCACCCTGGACCTTGCCCCGGTGGCCTCACGCTCGCACTGGCGCAACTGTGCCGAGTATGCGGCCGCGCGGGTTCTCCTGGCCGCCCTCGCCTGGATGCCCCGGGCAGGCGCCGAGTGGCTGGCCCGGATGTGCCTGCGCCTGCTTGCGCTCTGCGTGCCCCGGCTGCGGCGAACCGCCCTGCGCAACCTCCAGCTGGCGCTGCCGGAACTGACCCCGGCCGAGCGCAAGCGCATTGTGCGCGGCGTATTCCGCTCGCTGGCCCGCATGGCCATGGTCTTCGCACGCCTGCCGCGCCTCGACAGAAAAAACATTTCCGAGTGGATCCGTTACGACGGCTTCGAGCACTTCGAGCACGCCCTCGCCCGCGGGCGAGGGGTGCTCTTCGCAGCCGCCCACCTGGGGAACTGGGAACTCAGCGCTTTCGCTCACGGACTGCTGGCCGGTCCCATGGACATCGTCGTGCGACCGCTGGACAATCCCCTGCTCGACCGCCTGGTCGAGCGCTACCGCACCCTGTCCGGCAACCGCGTCATCGCCAAACGTGAAGCGGCCCGCGCCGTATTGAAAGCCTTGCGCGCCAACCGCGCCGTGGGCATCCTCATTGACCAGAACGCAGCGCCCCACGAAGGCGTGTTCGTGGATTTCTTCGGACTCAAAGCCTGCGCCGGGGCAGCTTTCGCGCGCCTGGCCGCGCGCAGCGGCGCGACTGTGATTCCCGGCTTCGCCCTCTGGTCCGAGAGCGAGCGTCGCTACATCCTGCGGTTTTATCCACCGATCGAAATGACCGGCGACGTCCGGCAGGACACGCAGCGGCTGCACAGCTTTCTCGAATCGGTCATCCGCCGGCACCTCGATCAGTGGCTGTGGATACACCGCCGCTGGAAAACGCGGCCGCCCGGCGAACCGCCGCTTTATTGAGCAAGTCCCCCGGCCTCGATCGCCTCCAGCACGCTGCATTCACAACAGTCGCTGCAACGGCCGCAGCGATCGCATAGGTGGTTCGAGCAGGCATCTTTGGTGCAGTAGACACAAATTTGGGTGGAAGGCTCCTCGCAGATGCTGCATCGAAACTGCCAGCTCTCGTTCATGGCCGCTCCTGCGCGTTCGAGCCACTGGGCCGGGCCGAACCCGGTCGTCCGGGCGCCTGGCGGATCAAGATGTCGCGGCACCGCTGGGCCTCGCGGTCCGCCACCTCGAGCTCGTGCTCCTTGACCTGGGCCAGCTCCAGCAAGTACAGACGCAAGGCCTCGCGACTGGGCGCGCTTTCGGCAAACACCGCACGGAGCATATCGGCCAGGGCAGGATTCTGGTAGCGTCGAATTCCCTCTTCCAGCGACGCAAGCAGCATCTGGAACCGATCCAGCCGGAAGAACGTGTCGAGCACGGCGGTCAGCCGGTCCGGGCGCTCGCGCAGGATCTCGGCTGAGCGGTTCAAATACCCCAATTCCGTCCGGACAGTCCTGGCTTGCTCGACGTACGCTTCCGGCGCCCCTTTTGCGGGCCACTCGTCCGCACGCACCTGCTCCAGCACGGATTTCAACCTGCCGAGGCCTGCGGATAGCGATTCGACTTGTTTGCGGACCTCCCACTCCGGGGGCACTCCGCCGGCTTGCGCAGCCAGCCTGGGCGGCGCCCACAGCCAGGCGGTCAGACCGGCAAGGAAGACGACCGGCGCCAAAACTCGAACCATCTCAGCACCAGTTTCGCACGAGAGCGCCGGGCGCCGAGATCGTAGCGGGAAAAGGACAGCTAGAGGGCCTACGGCGGAGGCGGTCCTCCACCAGGGTCGGGAGGCGGAGGTGGCGGTGGAGGAGTCGAAGGACCCGTATCTCCCGGAAGACCGCCGCCAGGGCTGCCTCCACCGGCAGGTGGAACGGGGCCGCGGCCGGCGTCCACGCCGCCGGGAGTGTCGTAAATCGCGGTGTACAAAGCATCGGCAATCGCCTGCAACGCCCGCCGCAGAACCGACCCTTTGTCCACCATCTTCTGGGCCAAAGGTTGCGTCCGGTAAATGCGAATCCACTCGCCCGCGTTCAACACCCGCGGCTCGCCGCGCGGCAACAATTTGTGCTGGACCGCAACCTGTCCCTCGTCCACAACCACCAGCGTGGTTTCCTGATCGCTGTCCACTTCGACGTCAAAGACTGTGCCCCGGACCGAGATCACAGCCGTCGGCGTATCCACTCGACTGGGATTTGGCAAACCGTTCCAACGCTGGATTCGAAACTTCAGCCGGCCCAGCCAGACCTCGACCAGGTGCCGCCAGTCGCCGGGATTGTTCCGGAAAACGGCTCGAGAATTGGGGTAGACCTCGAAGGTGCTCCCGTCGGCCAGTTGGAGTCGGGCGAAACCGTCCGGGCCCGTGACGATCACTTGGCGGGGAAACACCTGATCGCCCACTTCCAAGGCCCAGGGGATGGAGTCGCGTAGCACCGAAACCTGTCCGGTCAACGCGACGACACGGGCCGCAGCAGCGCCGCCGGCCACGGCAGCCGAACTGGTCGGCGGAGCCGCAGAGGGCGGCTGCGGCTTCAACGACGGGAGTTGTGCGAAGCACACACCGGCACCGACTGCTGCGAGCAGCCACGTCCGCGCCGCGCTGCTGTGCGTCACTGCCATCACGCCCCCTCAGCCGGTTGGCCCGGCGGAGGCCTTAATCTCCAAAACCCAAGTTTACACCAAAGTTGCTTCGCAATCTCAACGCCAACCGCAATTTTTTCGATCTTACAGGCGGTTGCGTTGAAACCGGGCCGCGCCGCCCAGTTACAATGGACTCATCGGATGTGTCATTTTGACACAAAACGCCTGCTGGCGGCATGGATCCTCGCGATGACCGCGCCCCTGGCGGCGCAGACCCCCGCCGCTTCGCGCTGGGATTGGCGCCCCTTGGGATCGCAGGTGCTGGAGTTGTCCCTGGCCGGCCTCGCAGGCGGGCCGGTGGAACGCGTCTGGTTCTCGGCTGAGGGTGACCGCCTCTTCATCCGCACGCGGTCCGGACGAGTGTACTCCACCGGCGGCGATGAACGCTGGACGATCGAGCGCACGGCCCAGCCGCCGCCCCCGTCTTCTGACATCCGCGTGCTCGGCGCGCTGGGACCCGCCAGAATCTGGCGACACGTCTCGGATCCCGCCAGGTTGTACGCAGTCGGCTCGCATCTTTATCGCTCGGATGACGACGGGCGGAGCTGGCTGAACTTGACGAACTACCGCGGCCGCTCGATCATCGGCGACGAGCCGAAGGATCTCGCCGTCTCGCCTCGAGACCCTGACCTCGTCGTCGTTGCCAACCGGTTCGGCATCTGGCGCTCAGCGGACGGTGGGCTTTCCTGGAGCGGACTGAACGACAATCTCCCGAATCTGGCCGTCCGCCGGATCCTGGCGTTGCCGAAGGATGCGCAGGGTCTGCGGATCGAGATCGAGGGAGCCGGGCCCTTCGAATGGGCGCCCGGCGAGCGTCATGCGTGGCGCCCTGTGCGCGACCCCGCCTGGGAAAACGAAGACCGGCTGGGCTCGCTGCTGTCCGGCGTTCTGGAAGCCGAGATCACTTCCGTCGCCATGGCCGGGGACTTCCTTTACGCCGGCTCTTCGGACGGGCGCTTATGGGTCTCGCCCGACCAGGGACGCACCTGGCGACTTCCTTTCCGGAGCGAGGCCGGCGGGCGGGTCTCCAGGATCTGGGTGCACAGCGAGCAGCCGGAACTGGCCCTCGCCGCCCTTTCCGGAATCGCTTCGGCCCGCGTCCTCCGCACGACGAACGGAGGCCTTTTTTGGGATGACCTGACCGCAAACCTCCCGCCCGAGGCGGCGCCATCCGCGATTACGGCCGATCCCGCCACGGGCGCGATCTACGTCGCCACAGACCGCGGGGTCTACTACACCCGCGCCGCTTTGGACGTCCCCGGTCCCCCCACCCCCTGGGCGCCCCTGCCGGCAGGCCTGCCTGAGGCCCCTGCCCGCGACGTGCGTCTGGATGCCCTGGGCAACCGGCTGTTCGTCGCGTTGGAGGACTACGGGGTTTACTCCGGGACGGCGCCGCATCGCGCCTGGTCGCCGCGCGCGGCCAACGGAGCCGATTTCAGCGCCCGGCCGGCAGCCCCTGGCTCTCTGGTCAGCATCCTGGGCGCGCGTATCGAGCAGGCGCGCGTAGGCGCTTTCCCGGCGCCGGTGCTGTCGGCTTCGGAAGCGGAATCCCAGATTCAGATCCCTTTCGAGGCGCATGGCGAAACGGTCATGCTGGATTTACAGGCACAGGCCCGCGCCCTCTCTCTTTCATGGCCGCTCCTCAGCGTATCGCCTGCCCTGGTGGTGGACCGCGACGGATCCCCCCTGGTGATTGACGCGGAAACCGGCCTCTTGCTGGATGCCTCCAACCCGGCACGAGCAGGCGCCCGGCTGCAACTGCTTGCGACCGGGCTGGGTGAGGTCAAACCACCGTGGCCGGCAGGCTTGCCCGCGCCTTTGGATAACCCACCCGCCGTGCTCGCCCGCTTGCGCGCCTACTTGGATGGATCCGAGGTTGCCGTCCTCAGGGCCGTGCTGGCGCCGGGTTACACCGGTCTTTACTTGGTGGAAATCCATCTGCCCGAGATTCTCAACCGGGGCCCTGCCGAGCTTTACCTGGAAGCCGAAGGCCGGCAGAGCAACCGCGTGCGCCTTTATACCGAACCGCAGAAAAACTGGTAAACGATCCCGCAAATGAGGTAGACTTGATTTAGCGTCCGAGGGTAAGTTCTCATGACCAGAAAGTGGATTGGGCGGTTATTGGTTTCCTTTTTCTCCCTGGCGGCTTTGGCTCAGCAGCAGGGTGAGAGACTCGCTCCCTATTACCCGACCCCTGAAACCATCGTAGAGAAAATGCTGCAACTGGCTGAGCTGAAACCCGGCGAAAAAATGTTCGACCTGGGCAGCGGCGACGGCCGCATCGTGATCATGGCCGCCCAGAAATTCGGCGCGGATGCCACCGGCGTCGAAATCGACGAGGACCTCTGGAAGCAGAGCATGGACCGCATCAAAAGCCTCGGTCTGGAAAAGCGCGCCCGCATCATCCTGGGCGATGTCATGAAGCAGGACTACAGCTCGGCCGACGTCATCACCGTCTACCTGCTGCCTTCCTCCAACGACAAGATCCGCCCCCTGCTGGAAAAACAGCTCAAGAAAGGCGCCCGCATCGTGTCGCACGATTTCGAGTTTTCCGGCTGGACCCCGGATAAAGTCGAGCACATTGACGACGACGGCGAAGGCCGCAGCCACACGCTGTACCTTTACCGCAGGTAAATCGCCCCGAAGCCCGCGAGGCACGCGATGTCCCGGCAGGAAACCAGCGCCACGCCACTCTGGCGAGTGGGCCTCAGCGCCGCCCGCCTCCTGCTGGGACTGCTCTGTCTGGCCGCCCAGTTCAGCGCCCCCCAACCGACCCATATCCCAGTCACCCTCGCCGCCATGGTGTACTCGATCCACGCGGCCTTCGGCCTGCTGTTGGGCGGCTATCAACGGATCACGGGCCTCGCCCTGCTCAGCCTCTTTCTGGATGCCGTCTTCTTCCTGGTCTTCGCCCGCTGGGGCTACGACCCCGGACTCTGGCTGAGCTCCGGCTTCTTCCTGTTCTTGATGCTGGAAGGCGTGCTGGAGCACGGCCCCAGCGACCTGCTCATCGTCTGCGGCGGCTCCACGCTGTATCTGGCCATCGCACCCTGGCCGGAAGCCGCCCCGCTGCGCCGGCTCGTGCTTTTCGGCGGCTTGCTGGCCGCCGCCGTGGCCTACGAGAAACGCCGCCTCGAACTCGGTCTCCACGAAGCCAGACAGGAGGCCGAGCGCCAGCGCGCTCAGGCCGAGAAAGCGCGCCTGGAAGAGAGGCAGCGCATTGCCGGCGATTTCCACGATGGCCCCCTGCAAGAATTCATCGGCCTGCAAATCCAGCTCGACATCTTCCGGCGCTTGCTGGAGCGCGATCGCGCCGCCGCCATGGAGGAGTTGCAACGGCTCCAAGAGCTGGCCAGGCGCCAGGTCACCGAACTGCGATCCTTTCTGCGCACCATGCGCCCTCAACCGGTGGAAGGCACCGATGTGGTGGCCTTCGCGCGCCGGATCACCGAGGACTTCCAGAAGGACACCGGGATCCCCGTCCGCTTCACCAGCTCGGATGCCGCTCTGCACACCAGCCCGGAGACTTGCCAGGAGTTGATGCTCATCCTGCGCGAGGCCCTGAAGAACGTGCAGAAGCATTCCCATGCCGGGCGCGTCTCGGTCAGCATCCAGCGCAGCGGAAGGCACGTCGAACTCTCCGTGGATGACAATGGCGCCGGCTTCGGCTTCAGCGGCTCCTTCTCCCTGGAAGAACTCGAGCTGTTGCAGCTCGGGCCGCAGAGCATCAAGCGGCGGGTGCGCAGCCTCGGCGGCGAACTGGTGCTGGAATCGCGACCGGGCCAGGGCTCCGGCCTGCGCATTCGAATTCCCGCGTGAGAGTCGTCGGCGTCGCTGCGCTGTCGCTGCTGCTGGGATGCGCCCCGTATCGCGATTTCACGCTGCCGCCGCTGGCGCAGCCGCCCTCGGATCCGGAACTCCACTGGACTGTCCTGCCCGAGCCGGTGTTGCGCCGCGGCCAGCCGGGCGAATGGGACTCGGTAGACACCCTCAATCCCTCCGTCGTCCGTCGTGACGACAGGTATTACAACTTCTACTCCGGCTTCGATGGCCGTACCTGGCGCACTGGCCTCGCCGTCTCACCGGACGGCTCGACCTGGAGCAAACACGGCCCCGTTCTGAGCCCCGATCCGAAAACCTGGGAGGGGGACTACATCGCGGCCAACGGTTCGGCTCTCGTGGTCCGAGGCAAGTTCTGGTACTGGTACCAGGCGGGCCGCCCCCCGCGCATCGGGTTGGCGATCTCCGAAGACGGCGTGAATTGGAAGCGCATCCCCAAGCCCGTGCTCGACCTGGGACCCCGAGGCGCCTGGGACGAGCGCGCGGTCGCCGATCCTTACGTCATCCATGCCGGCGACGTTTATTACATGTTCTATCTGGGCGAAGACCGTGCGCGCCGCCAGCGGCTCGGCCTGGCGCGCTCCCGCGATGGCGTGCGTTGGCACAAGCTCCGATCCAACCCGATCCTCGAGTTGGGCGAGCCGGGCACGTTCGACGAGGTGGGCCTGGGAGAGCCGGCCGTGTGGGCTTCCCACGGCTGGTACTGGATGCTCTACACGGGTCGCGACCGCCTGGAACGACGCCGCCTCGGCCTGGCGCGTTCCCCCGACGGTGTCCACTGGACCCGGGTCTCCCGGCATCCCGTGTTGCGAGTGCCTGGGGACTGGGCCGCCGAGGTCGTTTGCGATCCCTCGGTTCTTGTCGAGGGCGATCAACTGCGCGTCTGGTTCGGGGGCGGTGACCGCCGACGGCCCGACGAGCGCCTCAACGGCCAGATCGGCCTGGCCCTGCTGCGCCTCCGGCCTTGAACAAGGCGCGCAGCCGGCTGGTCTATAATGACGAGCAGGCGCCCACGTTCCTGCCATGGAGGAACTCAAGAAGAAAATTCTCGAGGAAATTGCAGCTCTGGAATACGAACTGCGCAACGAGCTGCCCAAGGAGATTCTCCGCGCTCGCGCCCACGGAGACTTGAGCGAGAACGCCGAGTACCACGCCGCCAAAGAACGGCAGGGTTACGTCAACGCGCGCCTGGCCCAGCTCCGCAAGCGCCTGGCCGAGCTTTCCATGGTGGAAGTCTCGCGCATCCCGCGCGATCGCGTCGGGCTGGGCTCGGAAGTCCTGGTGCTCGATCGTCGGAAAAACGAGGAACTCAGGTACAAGCTGGTCACCAGCGAGGAGGCCGACGTCGCCAAGGGCTGGATTTCCACGACTTCGCCCATTGGCAGGGGCTTGCTCGGCAAAGAGGTCGGCGACGTGGTGCGCATCCAGATCCCCGGCGGCTGGCGCGAGCTGGAGATTCTTGAACTGAAAACGATTCACGATCTGACGGAAGCGGATAACTGAGCGGGCCGGTCAGCCATGACGTATACGCGCGCCATCGGGCTCATAGCCGACAAGATCATCTGCGCGCTGGTTCGCACGCTGGCTCTGTGGCGCATCCACCCTAACGCTTTGACCTTCCTGGGCCTGGTCATCAACGCCGCGGCTGCGGTCCTGCTCGCCCGGGGCCGCTTTCAGGCGGCCGCCCTCGTCATCATGACCGCAGGCCTGTTCGACATGGTGGACGGCAGGGTCGCCCGCAGCACCAACCAGGTGACGCCCTTCGGCGGCTTCTTCGACTCGGTTGTGGACCGCTACTCCGACCTCGTCCTGCTGATGGGCCTGCTGGTTTACTACGCCTCCATCAACCGTTTCTTTTATGTGGTGCTTACCGCCGTGGTGATGACCGGCTCGGTGATGGTCAGCTACGTGCGCGCAAGGGCGGAATGCATCATCCCCAAGTGCAAGGTCGGGTTCATGGAGCGGCCCGAGCGCATCGTCCTGCTCATCATCGGCGCGCTGTTCGACCGCATGGCGGCGGCGCTCTGGGTGATCGCCATCCTGTCCAACATCACGGTGATCCACCGCATGCTGTACACCTGGCAGGAAACGCGCAAGCTGGAGACGGCCGCTCAGGCGGGTGTGACTGCGGAAGCCGCGTCTCCCCGGCGGCTGTGAGCTCAGCCCTCCAGGATCACGACGGCGATCGCCGAATCGCCGGTGTGGGTCAACGACAGATGGGTCGCCTGCACGCCCAGCCTCGCGGCGATCCGCGCCGCCTCGCCGTGCAAGCGGAGTGCAGGTTTGCCTGAAGCCGCGTTGGCCACCTCGAAATCGCGCCAGCGCACGCCCCGACGCAGCCCCGTACCCAAAGCCTTCATGCCCGCTTCCTTGGCCGCAAAGCGGGCTGCGTAACGCTCCCAGCGATTCCTCTTGCGTTCAACGTAGGCGATCTCGCCGGGCGTAAAGATCCGCTCCAGAAAACGCGGTCCGAAACGCTCCGCAGCGCGCCGGATGCGGCTGACCTCCACCGTATCCACGCCGCAGCCCACGATCATGGCGCACCCCCGCGGTTCTTCAGGGAATCGCGCCGGCCGCTGTGATGGTCAGCCGGCCCAGCTTCACGCCCTTGGTGGCGATCAAACTGTCGGCGATCTGCCGGACCGTCCGGCTGCGCCCGCGCAACACCAGAACCTCCAGACAGTGGTCGTGGTCCAGGTGCACGTGCAAGGTGGAGAGGATGTGGTGGTAATGCTCGTGTTGCAAATCCACCAGTTTCTCGTTCAACAGCCGAACGTTGTGATCGTAAACCAGAGTCACGGTGCCCACCACCGGGCTGTCCGGCGCATCCGCCGCCTGCTCGACGAGTTCGGCGCGAATCAGGTCACGGAAAGCTTCCGAGCGGTTCGTGTATCCCCGGCTCCGGATCAGCCGGTCAAAGCGTTCCAGCAACTCCGAGTCAATCGCCACGCCGATACGACTCAACCCGCCGCGGCTTTTGCGGACGGGCCCGGCCCGGCCGGAAGATTCTGCGTCCACGCTCATGGCAAACCCAGAGTAACTCAGGCCGCCGCGCCCGGCAAGCACGCCGGCCGCCCCGTGGGGACTTCCCTCAAGCTGTGACGCAAGAATATGCTAATATCAGGAAGCTGGCGGGCGATGCACGGCGACAGTCGCCGCCGGCGCAGCAGCCGGCTTCTGATCGAACGAGCCCGGAAAGGAGGCAGCAGCCAATGCCCGAAGAGAGCAAATTCTCTGCTTTTATCTTCGGTTTCGGAATTGGTCTGGCCGTGGGCGTGCTTTTCGCGCCCAAGTCCGGAAGGGAAACCCGTGAATATATTCGCAGTAAAGCGGATGAAGGCCGCCAGTACCTGAAGAGGCGGGGTGAAGAACTGAAAGAGTCCGCCGAAGACCTGATCGAGCGGGGCAAGGAAGCCGTCGGCCGGCAGCGGGAGACACTGGCCGCGGCTGTCGAAGCCGGCAAGCAAGCCTATCGTGAGGCGCTGGCCGCGAGGCCCGCCGAAAAGGAGTCGGGCGCAGAAACCTGAACATTCAGCACGGCGACACCGCATGGACCAGAGCAGTCTGATCACGATCATGACTTGGGCCGTGGTGGTGGCCGCGTTGGCCATCATCTCGCAGGCCATCCTCCTGGCGGGCGTCTATCGGGCCAACAAGAAGATGAAGGAGCAGATGGCGGCGCTGGCCGCCAAAGCCGAACCCGCCCTGGACTCGGCCCACAAGTTGCTCGAGGACACCCGCCGAACGGTCAACGAACTGTCGGCGCGCACGGCCGAGGTGCTCGACCTCAGCCGTAAGCAACTGACTCGTGTGGACGAAGTCCTCACGGAGGCCACGACACGCTCGCGCGTGCAAATGGAACGGGTCGAAATGGTGCTCGATGACGTCGTCAGCCGATTTCAGGAGACGATCGCGCTGGTGCAAAACGGCATCATCCGCCCCATTCGGCACATCAACGGCCTGACCGCGGGTATCCGCGCGGCGATCGCCGCCCTGGCGGGCGCCAAAACCACCGTCGCCCAAGCCACTCACGACGAAGAAATGTTTATCTGAAGCAACGCCGGCGGCAATCCCGGTCGCCACCCTCCCGCCGCCTCGATGATTGATATCCACGCCCATATTCTCCCCGGCGTGGACGACGGTCCGCCTGATCTGGAGGCCAGCCTCGCCATGCTCCGCCTCGCCGCCCGCACGGGGACAACCGACATCGTGGCTACCCCACACGCCAGCCTCGCGTTCCCCTATGACCCCGAAATCATTCAGGCGCGCCTCGCCGAGCTCAGGAGCGCCGCCGGCGAGTCCATCCGTATCCACCTGGGCTGCGACCTTCAACTGCATTACGAGAACATTCAGCGTGCGCTCGCTCGCCCCGAACGCTACAGCATCAACGGGCGGGGCTATTTGCTGGTGGAACTCTCCGAGCTGATGATCCCGCGCAATCTCGACGAAATCTTCGCCGAAATGCGCGCCGCGGGGCTCAGCCTCATCCTCACTCACCCGGAACGCAACCCCCTGCTGGAACACCGGCTGGAGGATCTGGAGGCGTGGGTCGAGCAGGGTTTGGCCCTCCAGATCACCGCCCAATCCTTGTTTGGCCGTTTCGGGCGCTCGGCCCGCACCCAGGCCCGGAAGCTGCTCGAGCGCAACCTGGTGCATTTCATCGCCAGCGACGCGCACGATCCGCAAGACCGCACCCCCCGGCTGGATGAGGCCTGGCGATGGGTGGAACGCAACCTGGGCGCCGCACACGCCCGCATCCTGCTGGAGGACAACCCGCGGGCGGCGTTGTACGGAGAAGCCATCCAAAGGCCGCCTGCGCGCGGTCGCCGGCCCCGTTTTTGGTGGCTGGGCTTGAGGCGGCGCCGTTCGGCCTAAAGTTTGCCTCCCGAGCGCCGATTCCTATCAGGGAGGCACTGTGGGCCGTCCCCTCCCAGTTCTCGGTTCCCAGCAAGACTACCAAGCCTATCTGGAGGAGTGCCTCCGTTCTTTCGATCAGCCCGGGTCCAATGCGCGCTCCCGGCTCCGCGATCTGCTTAACTCGGACCCCGCCCGCTTTTGCGCCTCCATCTTGCCGGCGCTGGCAAAGGTGCCGGAAGACGCGCCCGTGCGCCAATTCGTTGCCGGCCTGCTGGCGGCCTCAGAGCACCTGCCGGCCGTCCTCGCTGATCCGGCTGTGATGAGCCTGCGAGAAGCCTCGGCCCTGGCGCGCTGGATCGCCCGCTCGGAACCCTCACTGGACTTGAAACTGGCTCGCTGGCTGTTAAGCGGGCTCGGCAAGTGCCCTGATCCAGACGCCGCCAACCCTGCTCGTATTTTGCGGATCCTCGATATCCTGGCAGCCGTTTCCGAAGGCCAACGCGTGGTTAGCGCCCTCGTTCAGTTGCTGCGGCACAGCGATCCCAAAGTGCGCTCGAAAGCGACCATGCTCGCGGGGCGATTCCTGAAGAGCGCCCAGTGGGTTGAACGTTGGCTCACAGAGCCGGATTCGCGCGTCCGCGCCAACGTGGTGGAATCCCTCTGGGGAGCGCAAGGCCCGGGCGTTACGGAAGTCTTCAAAACGGCTCTCCGCGATCCCAACAACCGCGTGGTTGGAAACGCGATCGTCGGGCTTTACATGCTCGGAGACCCAACCGCCTCGGAGCTGTTGATGGAAATGGCTCGCCACAAATCAGCCAGCTTCCGAGCCACTGCCGCCTGGGCCATGGGCTTTCTGGAAGACCCACAATTTCTGCCGGCCCTCGGGCGCTTGCTCAAAGACAAGGAAGGACTCGTGCGCCGCAACGCCTTGCGAGCCCTGGCGCGCATCAGGAAAGCGACGGGCCAGTCCCTCCCCCAAACCGTCTCTGCGGCGCCTCAGGAATCTTCAACCGATACACGCTGAAGCGCCGCGGATCCTCGAGAGCCGCCGCCTCTCCAGCGTCCTCCCCTCCCGCTCCTCTACAATCGAGTGAGGAGGGTTCTTTTCCATGTCGAGAAATACCGAGAAGTTGCTGTGGTTCCTGATCGGGGCCGCCTTGGGAGCGGGCGTGGCCTTGCTGTACGCCCCCAAATCCGGCAAAGAGACGCGCCGGTATCTGAAAAAGAAGACCGGCGAGGCCCGCGAGGCCTTGCTGGAGACCGGCGAGCAGATTCTCGAAAAAGGAAGGGAACTGGGCGAAGAAATCGCCGAGCGTGGCAAACAGATTTATCGCAGGGGCGTTGAGATCGCCGAAGAGGCCGGCGAGCTGCTCGAGCGCGGGCGCAAGATAGTGACCCGGGAATAGTGAACCTGGAGGAAGGCGCATGAGCAGCCCAGACGCTCCGACCAAAGATAGCCTGCCGCCTTTCCGCAACGAGCCCTACACCGATTTCAGCCGCGCGGAGAACCGCCGCGCCATGCAAGAGGCACTCGCCGCCGTCCGCGCGCAGTTCGGGCGTGAGTACGACCTCATTGTGGCCGGTGAAAGGGTCCGCTCCTCGGAGAAACTGCCTTCGATCAACCCTTCCGCACCCGAGCAAATCGTAGGCGTCCACCAGCGAGCGACGCCTGAGCAGGCTCGCCAAGCCGTCGAAAGGGCTTTCCACTACTTCCCGGTCTGGAGCCGCACGCCGGCCGAACAACGCGCTGCGACCCTCCTTCGGGCCGCTGCCATCCTGCGCCGGCGCAAGATGGAGTTCAACGCCTGGCTGATTTATGAAGCGGGCAAGACGTGGCCCGAGGCCGAAGCCGACGTTTCCGAAGCCATTGATTTCTGCGAGTATTACGCGCGCGAGATGCTGCGGCTCGCCGGTCCCCATCCCATGGTCCAGTTTCCCGGCGAGCGTGACGAATTGATTTACATCCCGCTGGGCGTGGGCGTCATCATCGCGCCGTGGAATTTTCCGCTCGCCATTCTCACCGGCATGACCACGGCGGCGCTGGTCACCGGCAACACTGTCGTGATCAAGCCTTCCAGCGACACACCTACGATCGCAGCCATGTTTGCGGAAGTCCTGGCCGAGGCGGGCTTCCCGCCCGAGAGCTTCTCGCTCATCACTGGCAGCGGCGCCGCCATCGGCGACCTGCTGGTGCAACATCCCAAAACGCGGTTCATTTGTTTCACCGGTTCCAAGGATGTCGGCCTGCGCATCAACGAACTGGCGGCCCGCACTCAGCCGGGCCAGATCTGGATCAAGCGCGTGATCGCAGAAATGGGCGGCAAGGACGCCATCATCGTGGACAGCGAAGCCAATCTGGAACGCGCTGTCGAGGGCGTGCTCGTTTCCGCCTACGGCTATCAGGGCCAGAAGTGCTCGGCCTGCTCGCGCGCCATCGTGGACCAGGCGGTCTACGACGAGTTCCTGGCTCGTCTGGCGGCTCGCACGGAAAGCCTGCGCGTCGGCCCCGCCGATGATCCGGACAATTTCATGGGCCCCGTGATCAACGAGCACGCCATGAACTCGATCCTGCGTTACATCGAGATCGGCAAGCAGGAGGGGCGGCTCGTTACCGGCGGCGGGCGCGCCGGCGGCCCCGGCTATTTCCTGATGCCCACCATCTTCGCCGAGGTCGGCCCCGAGGCCCGCATCTTTCAGGAAGAAATCTTCGGTCCTGTACTGGCTGTCACGCCTGCGCGCGACTTCGAACACGCATTGAAGCTGGCCAATGACTCCGAATACGGCCTGACCGGCTCGGTCTACACCACCAACCGCGAGAAGATCAACCGCGCCCGCGAAGAATTCTTCGTCGGCAATCTCTACATCAATCGCAAGTGCACCGGGGCGATGGTGGGCTGCCATCCCTTCGGCGGCTTCAACATGTCGGGCACCGATTCCAAGGCCGGCGGGCCGGATTACCTGCTGCTCTTCCTGCAAGCCAAGGCCATTGGCGAGAAGCTGGATTGACAAGACCGGGCAGCAGTTGCGCAGAACGCCCGCTCTGATGAAGCTCTGGTTCGGCCTGGCGCGCGGGGCGTTGCGTCTTTGGTGGCGCACCAACCCTGCGCGTCTGGCTGCGGCGCTCGCCTTCTATTCGCTGTTTTCGCTGGCGCCCGTGCTGGTGGTGGCCGTCGCCGTGGCGGGCGCTGTGTTCGGCGAACAAGCGGCGCGGGGGGAACTGGTCGCTCAGGTCAGCCGCCTGGTCGGACCCGCGGGCGCGCAGGTCATCGAAAGCGTACTGGCGAGCGCAGGCCGGCAGCCTGCGGCCGAGTGGCTTTCCGCCGCGGGGTTGTTCGTCTCGTTTCTCGGCGCGACGGCCGTCTTCGCGGAACTGCAAGACGGTCTGAACACGATCTGGGGCGTCCGCTCGCGACGCAGCGGGTTGGTGCGCATCCTGCGCGAGCGGTTGTGGGCCTTCGCGATGGTGCTGGCGATGGGGTTGCTGCTGCTGGCCTCCCTGGTCGCGGGCGCCCTGCTGGCGGCGCTGCTGCGCTTTTTCGGTCCTTCGCTTGAGCATCCTGGCCTGCTGCAAATCGTGAACCTTGCCGGTTCGCTCGCGGGCGCCATGCTCGTTTTCGCGCTGATTTACAAATTCCTGCCGGAGACTTCCGTGACCTGGCGGGACGTGTGGGCCGGGGCGGGGGCAGCAGCGTTGCTTTTCGTGCTGGGGCAGTCGGCCATCGGATGGTATCTCGCCGGCAGCACGTTACGCTCGGTCTACGGCGCCGCGGGCTCGCTGGTCGTCCTGCTGGTGTGGATCTACTACTCGGCCCAAATCCTTTACCTGGGCGCGGCCCTCACCTGCGCTTGCGCGCAACAGCGCCGGAGCCGCGCAAGCTAACATCGAAAAGCTATGTCTGCCCTGCGCGCCACCCGCAGAGAATTCATCGCTTCCGGACTCATCGCCGCAGCCTCCCCTCCCTTGCCTGATCCCGGCCTCCTTCTGCGCTACCAGGAACCGGCGCAGGACTGGAACGAGGCCCTGCCCATCGGCAACGGCCGGGTTGGCGCAATGGTCTTCGGCGGCGTGCCCGTCGAGCGCCTCCAGCTCAACGAAGACACGCTCTACTCGGACGAACCCGGCCGGCGCGATCTGCCGCTGGACATCACCGCGAGCTTCGACCACGTCGTCGCGCTGCTCAGACAGCGCCGCTACGCCGAAGCCGACGAGTTCATCACACGGCACTGGATCGGCCGCACCTGGCCCTGCTATCAACCCTTGGGCGACCTGCACCTGGAATTCGATCACTCCGGCCGCATTACAGGCTATCGCCGCGAGCTCGATTTGACCGAAGCCGTCTGTCGCGTCCGCTACCAGCATGACGGCGCCGTGTACGAGCGCGAAATCTTCGCGAGCTATCCGGATCAGGTGATCGTGCTGCGGCTGACGGCGGACCGCGGCGCTCTGAATTTCAGGATTCGCCTGGTCTCGCCCCACCCCACGGCGCGCGCGACCGCGCAGCGCAACGAACTGGCGCTGACGGGCCAGCTTCCCGGCCTTGCCGTCCGCAGGACGCTCGAGTGGATCGAGCAACGCGGCGATCAGTGGAAATATCCCGAGTTGTGGGATCGCGACGGCAAGCGGCGACCGCATGCCAAACAGCTCCTGTACGGCGACGAAATCCAGGGCTTGGGCATGCGTTTTGAAGCCCGCGTGGCGGCCCAGGTGCGCGGCGGCCGCGTCGTCCCCGCCGGCGACCATCTGCGCGTGGAAGGCGCGCGCGAGGCCGTGCTCCTGCTGGCTGCGGCCTCCAGCTTCAACGGCTTTGACAAGAGTCCCAGCCGGCAGGGCGCCGATCCTGCGGCACGCGTTCGCGCCCACCTGGATGCCGCCGCCCGCAAGTCCTGCGCGCAGCTCCGCGCCGCCCATGTTCGCGATTACCGAGCGCTTTTCGATCGCGTCAGTCTGCGGCTCGGTCCGCCCGCGCCAGCTACCGAAGAGTTCACGGATCGCCGCATCGAGCGCTTCACCACGGACGAAGATCCCGGACTCGTCGCACTGCTGTTCCAGTTCGGGCGGTA
>Ga0209017_10000807_pt1 | contig 28241 bp, 23 predicted proteins | sample YNPBryunderm2012_FD_185812 | JGI IMG/M metagenome (GOLD analysis project Ga0209017, IMG submission 185812) | Anoxygenic and chlorotrophic microbial mat microbial communities from Yellowstone National Park, USA - YNP Bryant MS undermat 2012... ...
ACTAATCAACAAGCAGCTAAAGGGGTTATTCCAGGGGGTTCCGCTGTGCTGCTGAGGGCTGAGCGTAGCGAAGGTGCGAAGCCGCTGGGCGCCAACGTCCTCAAGGCGTTGTTCGCGGCGGCTGGTGCTTTCGAATCGCCCACGCGGCCGATGCTTCCGGTTTGCGCTGGTCGGCAGTTTCTCACTTCCTCTGGTCGGTGGTTTCTCACGCGCTTCGGGCGAAGCGGCGCTAAGCGATTCGGGATACCATGTTCCCGCTGCTGCGACGAACCAGGCGTCGCATTTCCAGCACGCTAATGGTAGAAAGCACTTGCTGTACCGATAAACCCGTGGCGCCCACTATGCCGTCGATCGAACTGCCTTCCGGCTGGATAGCCCCCAGAACCTGCCGCTCCAGTTCATTCAGCAGCAACTCGGCGGGGTGCTTGATTGCAGGGCCTTCGCCGGTGGGGACCGCTTCGACCAACGGGCCGAGCGCTTCCAGTACATCGTCGGCGGTTTCCACCAGCACTGCACCATCGCGAAGCAGCCGGTGGCAACCTTGCGAAGCGCGGCTATCGACGCGGCCGGGCACGGCCATTACATCGCGGCCCTGTTCGGCGGCGTGTCGGGCGGTGATCAGCGCACCGCTGCGCAGTCCGGCCTCGACCACGATCACCCCCAATGCCAGTCCGCTTATCAGCCGGTTGCGCTGCGGAAACGTCCCGCCCAGCGGCGCAGCCTGCGAAGGCGACTCGCTTACCAGTGCGCCGTGAGCCGCCACTTCGGCGGCCAATTGCGTGTGCTCGGGCGGATAGATGTTGAGCACGCCGCTGGCCAGCACGGCGATGGTTCTCCCACCGGCCTCCAACGCGCCGCGATGGGCCGCCGCGTCGATGCCCCGGGCCAGTCCGCTTACGATCGTCAGCCCGGCACGGCTCAGACTGGCCGCCAGCAAACCGGCCTGCCGCAGCCCGTATTGCGTGGCGTGACGGGTGCCCACGATCGCCACAGCCAATCCGTCTTGGGGCAACAGCTTGCCGCGGACGAACAGCACGCCGGGCGGATCGGCTATCTCGCGCAGCAAGCGCGGATAAGCCGCATGACGTTCGGTCAGTATCTCGATCCCGTTGGCCCGGCAGAAAGCCAGTTCGGCCTCCACGTCCACTTCGCACCGGGCGGCCAACAGTTTTTCCAACAACTTGGGGCCTACTCCCGGAACTTCACGCAACTGGCTGGGCGCCGCCTGAAGCACCGCACGCGGGGTGCCGAAGCGCTCAAGCAGCGCCTTGCGAGTACGCGGCCCGACGCCGGGAATCAGCTCCAGCCGCAGCAGGTCGAGCAGTTCGTCTTCGGTGGGCGGACTTGTCGTCTCGCACCACCGAGTTGCCTCTTGGGGCTGTTTCGGCTGGGCGTCCTCGTCTGGCCATAGCATGATCGCGCTCCCGATCGACTCGTGCCCATGCGGTTGCCGGTTCGGGCAATGTATCCGTGCGGCCGACGGCAATCAAGACTGCCACGTTGCCCACGTGGCAGAAGCGCTGTAGTGCCTTATCGCGGAAAATGCGCGCGTTTTGGGCCGATGTTTTCGAGTGATCTCGCGCATGTGTTTCGAGTGATCTCGCGCATGTGTTCAATCGATCTGGAGAAGCCCGCTTTTTTCTTACCAAACTCAGCATTGATCGCAATACGGAAACATACAAGGGCCCCACTCCCTCTTGGCTGTGAGGCCGGCGCTAGCGGACGCGACGGAGCGCGGCCCTCCGTGAACACCGTTTGGTTGCGGCCGTAGCCAGCGTTAGCAAGCGATTGCGTCGGATAAGTACCAACTGTTGGCGGTCGGCAGCAGGTGTGCCGATGGGCCTGGGCATATCTTGCCATTGCAGTACAATGACTGTGCCTGGCCGCAATCAATTCGGCTGTAGTGTTTGCTGGCCGATTGCTGACGCGGTTGTGGCAGGCGCTTGAAAAAGATGGTGGCCCGCTTATGGCGAAACAGTTGGCATCCGATACGAACAAGCGATTCGCGCTGCGGGTGGTCAAGCGGCTGGCGAAGGCTTATCCGGACGCCTGGTGTACGCTCGAGTACAGCACGCCGCTGGAGTTGTTGATCGCCACGATTCTGGCCGCCCAGTGTACCGATGAGCGCGTCAACCAGGTGACCAAAAGCCTGTTCGCCAGGTATCGCACTGCCGCCGATTATGTGGCTGCGCCGCTGGAGGAGCTTAAGCGTTACATCCAGAGCACTGGTTTCTACAACAGCAAGGCCAAGAGCATCAAGGCATGTTGCCAGGCGTTGGTCGAGCGTCACGGCGGCGAAGTGCCCAGGCAGCTCGAACTGCTCACACAGCTGCCCGGCGTGGGCCGGAAGACCGCAAACGTGGTGCTGGGCACTGCTTACGGTATTCCCAGCGGAATAGTGGTCGACACGCATGTGACGCGGTTGAGCCAGCGCCTGGGCTTGACCAACCGCAAGCAGCCAGAGAAAATCGAAGCCGACTTGATGGCCGTCGTTCCCCGTAATCAATGGATCGCGTTGGGACACCGGATGATCGCCCACGGCCGCCGCTGTTGCACGGCGCGCAATCCCAAGTGCGATGAGTGTCCGCTGGCGGACATCTGTCCCCGCATCGGCGTGCAAAAGCGACTGTAAATGGCCGGCGGCGACCGATTGCTGTTGCGGTGCAGGCGCGGTTTGTTGTTGGCAGGAATCGCCCAAACTCACCCACTGGTTTGCAGCGTCGTCTCGTCGCCAGTTTGCGCTCGGGCCGTTTTCTGGCCAGCAGCGGTTGCCGGAGGCGGTCATCCGGCCGATGCTTGCGGGCAGTCGAGTCGCAGTGGGTTTGTGAGCGGTGCGGTACAGGAGGGAGCGATTTCGCTCGGGCGGCTTAAGCGCCAGGGGACTTTTCGCAACGACTGGGCAAGAGCATGGTTCTATCGGGCCAAGAGATTTTACGTCAGTTGGGCAAGAACATCATCATCGAGCCATTTAACGAAGCGAACCTCAACCCGAATAGCTATAACCTCACTCTGCACAACGAACTGATGGTGTACGAGGAAGTGGTGCTCGACATGCGTCGGCCCAACCGGGTGCGAAGGGTCACAATCCCGCCGCAGGGCCTCACGTTGCAGCCCAACCAACTGTATCTGGGACGGACGGTAGAACGCACCGAGACCCACAATCTTGTGCCGATGATCGAGGGGCGATCGTCCATCGGACGACTGGGACTGTTCGTGCACGTAACGGCCGGCTTCGGCGACGTGGGCTTCTGTGGCTACTGGACTTTGGAGATGTTCGCTGTTCAGCCGGTGCGCATATATCCGGGCGTGGCGATCTGCCAGATATTCTATCACGACATTCGCGGCCCGATCGTCGAATACTGCGCCAAATATCAGCACAACACCGACATTCAGCCCAGCCTGCTGTACAAAGAGTTTCCCCAGACCGGTCCAGACGCGCTACAGCCACGATTGCCCTTCGGCGGCGAGCAGGACGAGGAGTAATGGGCAAACGCGGGGACAGTCCGCAGGCCAATGGAGGTAACGGATGGGGAAGCTGCCGTGGGATGGAGGGACGCGCTTCGTCGCGTCCGCCAGCCCTGCGTGCGCGGCTCCTCCAGAGCGTGGCCCTCCAGATCGCCCGGCAACACGCCCAAAAACACGCACAAGTGCCGCCGTAAGAGACTATAGCTACAGTTTGAACTGGAGAAGGCATATAGTTCTTTAGTTCTCGACCGGTATTGTTTACTGCAAAAGCTGGTTGTATGGCGCGCGAACACATACTGGTTGTAGAAGATGAAGAACACCTGGCCACAGGCATCAAGTACAACCTGTGCGCCGAGGGGTACCGTGTAACAACCGTCGGCGATGGCCCTTCGGCTCTCCGGCTGATAGAGCAGGACCCCGCAGCGTTCGACCTGGTGATTCTCGATCTGATGCTGCCGGGGATGAGCGGCTACGCGGTGTGCGAGGCGCTACGGGCTATCGACCGTACGCTGCCGGTGCTGATCCTCAGCGCCCGTTCGCTGGCCGAAGACCGCACGCGCGGATTCGACGTCGGTGCAAACCAGTACTTGACCAAGCCTTTCGACCTGGACGAGTTTCTCAGCCGGGTGCGCAATTTGTTGACTTTCCAGGGGCGAGCCTCCCGCCGGCAATGGCAACCAAACGACAGTATGCGCTGCTTCGAGTTCGGCCGCGCGAAGGTGAACTTCGATACCTATGAGGTCACCGTAGCCGGCGAACCTGCACGCCTGACGCGCTTGGAAATGGCCTTGTTGCGCTACTTCGTGGAACACCAGGGGCGGGTGATTTCCCGCGCCGAGCTGCTGGAAAACGTCTGGGGTGTGCCGGGCACATTGAACACCAGAACTCCGGACCAGTTCATCCGCCGCCTGCGCAAGATGTTCGAGATAGACCCGGCCAATCCCCGACATTTCCTGACCATTCGCGACGCTGGCTATCGGTTCATAGCCAAGCCCGAGTGATGGTGAAGGCTGGGGCTGGTCTTTACGGCTCTTTGGGCGTATGAATTGTTGGTGTTTGACAGCAACTTCAGGCCAGGCCCTCCGCGTCCAGCTCAGCGGAGGAAGGCCAGCTCAACCGGAGAAAAACCAGAGGACAGTCGCAATGCCGCACGTAGTTTGCCAGCCGTGTTACGAGTGCAAGTACACCGATTGCGTAGAGGCCTGCCCGACCTCGGCCTTCCGCGAAGGAGAAAAGATGCTATACATCGACCCGAATGTATGCATCGACTGCGAGGCCTGCGTGCCGCGCTGCCCGGTGGAAGCCATCTACCTGGACGAAAACGTCCCCCCGCAGTGGCGCGAGTACATCGCCCTGAACGCCGAAATGGCGGCCAAGTGCCCGGTGATCACCGAAAAGAAAAAGCCGCTGGTGTAAACCTGGCTGCGCTGGGCAGCGCTCGGTCGGGCGCTGCTGTGGCCAGCGGTTATGGATGGCCACGATTTGCCGGCACGCGCGTCGCCTTGGCCCTGATTGCGCTTGTCGTACCGGTGCAAATCTGTCCGGCGCAGAGAAGACTTTTCGGCCAACGAATTGCTCTGCACAGGGCTAATCTTTTCCGCCCAGTTCCCAATACACCCCATCGAGCCAGTTTCGCCAGCTTTCGTACTTTGGATTGCTGAGCTTCAACACCAGCCAGGGATTGCGTTTGGGCTTGGTGGGCCTGCGGATCAGCCGCATCTTTGCTTCGGCGGGCGTGCGTCCCCCTTTGCGCAGATTGCAGCCAAGACAGGCGCAAACCACATTTTCCCAGGTGGTGATACCTCCCCGGCTGCGAGGGATGACGTGGTCCAAGGTGAGCAAATGTGAAGCGAAGCGCCGGCCGCAGTATTGGCACACGTGGTCGTCGCGCGCCAGTACGTTGCGGCGATTCAAGTGCAGATTCTGCTTTGGCAGGCGGTCGTAGCGAAGCAGCCGGATCACGCGCGGCACTTGAATCTCGAAGTTTACTGCCCTGATCCAGTCTTCGGTGGGCTGCTTGGCGCCGGCCCTCAACTGGCTTACTTCGCGCCAGGAATCGAAATCGTAATTCGCAAAACCGCCCGACTCGCAATGCACCACTTCTGCCAGATTGCGAAAAAGCAGCCCGAAGGCCCGGCGCACATTGACAATATGCACAGCAATGTACAGCCGGTTGAGCACCAGTACGCTTGCCTCCAGGGCACTGGAACCGTTAGCGCCGGACGTGTGCATATCCTCAGCCGCGCGTGGCTCGCCGACGGCCGATGTAACCGTTTGGTCCGCCTCGCGCACGCTACGCATTTTCCGGCTCCAACAGTACTCGGGGCCAGCAATCGATCCGGCCTAACGGGAAGTTTGTTGCTGCCAAATAAGTTCTACCCCGGCAGCACTCAGAAACTATTGTAGCAGCAACAGCTTGCCTGTGCTACCAGCACTGTTTTAAAGCAAAACTGGTTGCACTGACGTGTTAATCTTGCATTTCACAGGGGGAGCCGTGTTGCCGGCTACTTGTTTCGCCAGATAAGGCAGTCGTCGATTTGAAGCTCGGCTTGCGCCCCGGCGATGGCTTCTTTGAATCGTCTGGCGTCGTTGGGATAGCCGGCCGTGGGTTTCAGGTCGGGAAGCCGATCGCACCAGAACTCGTTCCAGGCCAGCATCGCCAGCTCGCGCAGATATTTTGCCACCATCGAGGCCATCGCCACAGGCAGGTACGACTCGGCCCGCTTGCAAAAGCGCACTTCTACGCGATCGCCGGCCAGCTTGAAGCGGTACACGCTTTGCTGGCGAGTTTCATGGCGGACTTCCACCGGGCAATCGGAGAAAAAGCCATTCAGCAGCGGCAGGTAGCGGCTTCGCCCGCCGTGCTTGTCGCACACGATGCTTATCGGCTGGCCGCCCAGCCGCCGAATCACCCCACGCACCAGTTGCAAGGTAACGTTGGAAAGCAAGTCGGCCTTGGAGCGAAAACAACTCAGCAAGCTGTTGAACTCTTTGGGGAATACAGGACGGCAAACCACGTCGATCAGTTCCACGTCGGCCTCGGCCAGTGCCTGGTGAAACGAGCGTCCCAGCCGCTCGGCCTCGGCACGTTCCAGATCGATCGGCAGCGGCGAGTCGAACTCGCTGTACCACGGTTCGGAGAACATTGCCGCGAGGCAGTCCGGGGCCAGCGTTTCCCAAAGTTCCGACCAGCAACGGGGCATTTGATCCATCGCACGCAAAGCCGCCCATACACCGCGCTCCAAATGCTTCAACCCCTGGCCGGAGTGATACGCTTGCTTGGAATCGCAGATGACCAGCGGCGCGGCGGCTTGCGCTGCTGGCGGTTTGGTGTTGGGGCAAACGGTCGGGGCCAGCCGCTCGTATAGATCGTCGGCGCGGACGCCCAGCGGTACTTCCCACACAGTAGCTGCCACCACCAAAGGGCCGAGATTCGGCCCGTACCCGGCTTCGTCGGTGCCGATTATGTATGGCACGGCGGTCCCCTCGCAACACACCGCGACGCGCGACGGTGCTTTATTGGATAACGATTTGCCCGCACCGCGCCAAGTAGCACCGCAAAGGCGGCGGAGATTAGTCTAGCGAGTTCGGCGGTATCTTTGGGCCACAGGCAGTGTGGACCCCGCTCCCGGTTGTCATCCGGGCGTGCGGCGCACTAAAATCCGACAACTATCGGTTGGGCAGCGTACGCCTGGCAAGCTTTGGCCGGGCAAGGCCGCCAAAAGCGGACAAGGCAGCAGCGGTATTCACCTTTTCTAAAGGATGCACCAATGAGCGCGTATCTTGGCATCGACGTAGGTACTTCCGGCACTAAGACGCTGGCCATCGACGAGCGCGGCGCCATCCTGGCCTCGGCCATGGAAACCTACCCCTGTTACGTTCCCAAGCCGCTGTGGAGCGAGCAAGACCCGGAGGACTGGTGGCGGGCCACGATCGCTTCAGTCCGCCGTGTGCTGGAGGCGGCTCAGCTCAAGCCCGGCGATGTGAAGGCCATCGGACTATCAGGCCAGATGCACGGTTCGGTGTTTTTGGACAAGAACGACAAAGTGATACGCCGTGCCATACTTTGGAACGACCAGCGCACAGCCGCCGAGTGCGAGGAAATGGAAGCCCGGGTGGGCGGTCGCAAGAACCTGATAAAGCTGGTGGCCAATCCGGCGATGACGGGATTTACCGCTCCGAAGATCCTGTGGCTGCGCAATCACGAGCCGCGGAACTTCGATCGTACCCGAAAAGTACTCCTTCCCAAGGATGAAATCCGCCGTCGCATGACCGGACAGTACGCCACCGAGGTAAGCGACGCCAGCGGCATGCTGTTGCTGGATGTCGCCAACCGCACCTGGTCCAAGAAGTTGCTGTCCAAGTTGGAGCTGGATATCGATCTGCTGCCCCAGTGTTATGAGTCGGAAGACGTTACCGGCACGCTTACTCCCGCCGCGGCCGAAGCACTGGGGCTTACCACCGATTGTCTGGTAGTGGGCGGGGCGGGCGACTGCGCAGCCGGGGCTGTCGGAAACGGCATCGTCACAAAAGGCGTGCTTTCCACTTCCATCGGCACTTCCGGGGTGATGTTCGTTTATAGCGACCAGGTGAAGATAGACCCCCAAGGGCGAATCCACACCTTCTGCCATGCGGTGCGCGGCAAATGGCACATGATGGGAGTAAACCTCTCGGCCGGCGGCTCGTTGCAGTGGTTCCGCAACGAGCTGTGCAAGACCGATACCGCAGCGGCACGTCAGGAAGGCAAGGAAATATACGACCTGCTGGCCGAAGAGGCCGCTCAAGTACCCCCTGGCAGCCAAGGTCTTTTCTTCTTGCCTTATTTGAGCGGCGAGCGCACGCCCCACGCCGACCCGCAAGCCCGAGGCTGCTTCGTCGGTTTGACTCTGGCCCATACTCGCGGCCACATGGTTCGCGCCATCATGGAAGGTGTGGTTTATGCACTCCGCGACAGTCTGGAAATCATCGAGAATCTGGGCGTACCGGTCCGGCAGATACGGGCGTCCGGCGGTGGTTCACGCAGCCCGTTGTGGCGGCAGATCCAAGCCGACGTGTTCGGCCGCAAAGTAGTGACCATCAACACCGAAGAAGGACCAGCCTTCGGGGTGGCCCTGCTGGCGGCAGTAGGCGCCGGAGCGTATAAGAACGTGGTAGAGGCTTGCGAGGCGACTATTCGCGTAACACAGCAAACCGCGCCGAACCGCAAAGCGGTGAAGTACTACGACCGGGCGTTCCCCATTTACCAGCAGCTTTATCGGTCACTGAAAGAAGATTTCAAACGCATTGCTGCGCTGGAGGGATAGCGCTTGGCGGCCATGGGCCGTGTGAGTCGTGTGCCGCTGCGGATGGCTGCGATCGGCGCAGTGCAATCGGCGACCGGTGCGGTGCTTCATGCGGCGCAATCGCTAATCGAGGGCGTGATAGTCTGCCCGGGTAGGAATGAAGCGTTCTGGTTGCAAGAACATTTCAACCCGCGCAAAGCATAGATTGCCGATTGACAGAATTGTGCGATCCACGTTGGTGCCGCGTGTGATGGCGCACGGGCAGCGCGTAATCGCCTCCCGGCGTTGTACAGCCGTCGATCGGCACGGCGGCGCACGATTGACGCACCAGGTTAGCCGGCAAGTCTTTGTCGCTGGTTGCACAGCAATCTATTGCAAGCCACACCGGTGCCCGAGTGAGAGCTTTGTGCCCAGCGCGGTTCACCGGCCGACAATCAAACTTTGAGGCAGTTTTTCGATGGACGCCAACAACAAGCCGCTGTTACGCACCCCGCTTTACGAGTGGCATACCAGCCGCGGCGCGCGGATGGTGGATTTCTCGGGCTGGGAGATGCCGCTGTTTTACTCTTCGATCATCGAAGAGCACCATGCCACGCGCTCGGCCGTTGGACTGACCGACATCAGCCACATGGGCCGTCTGCGTTTCGAAGGCCCTGGCGCGGCCGTCTTCCTGGCCGAGTTGCTCACCCGGCGCGTAGCCGATATGCAACTGGGACAAATCCGCTACTCGCTGGTTACCAACTATCAGGGCGGCATAATGGACGACGTGCTGGTGGGCTATTATCACAACGCGCACGGCCAACCGTTCTATGTGCTGGTGGTCAATGCCTGCAACCGGGAAAAGATCGTCCGCTGGGTGCAGCAGCACCTGCCGCCCGAACGAGCATTACGCCGTGGACAAGAGGTGCTTTTTTCGGACGTGACGCCGTTGTGGGCGATGTTCGCCATCAGCGGGCCGCGTTCGATGGCGCTGTTGCAGCCGCTGGTCGATGTGGACCTTCAGTGGATGAAGTATTACCGCGGTGCTCAGGTGCGCATTTTGCACCCGGCCGCCAAGCGCCAGGGGGGAATTCTCAGCCGCACCGGCTATACCGGCGAAGATGGATTCGAGCTGAGCATCGGAGCCGAAGTGGCCGCCGAGATCTGGGAAGTGCTGCTGGAGTACGGCAAGTCGCTGGGCGCCACGCCCACAGGTTTGGGGGCACGCGATACCCTGCGTCTGGAAGCCGGCATGCCGCTATATGGCCACGAGCTGACCGAGCAGATCGATCCGTTCCAGGCAGGTCTGGGCTACACCTGTTACCTGACCGGCTACGATTTTCCCGGCCGCGATGTACTGCTTCAGATACAGCAGCGCCGGCCGGCGCTGGTTCGCGTGGGCTTGGAGGCCCAGGGCCAGCGAATCCCTCGCCAAGGCTGCGCCATTTTGCGCGATGGTGCTGTGATCGGCACGGTGACCAGCGGCACTTTTTCGCCCACATTGCAAAAGCCGATTGCCATGGGTTATATTCCGCCGCAGCACGCTGTGCCGGGCACCGCGGTGCACATCGACATCCGTGGTCGGGCCGAACCGGCCACTGTAGTGGAACTTCCCTTTTATCGACGCGACAGAACTCCGAAAGGAACCTGAGGCCATGGTAGCCCCTGACCAGTTGCGATACACGCCCACACACGAATGGGCGCATATCGAAAAGGCGGCCGACGGAACATCGCTGGTGACCGTCGGCATTACGGCTTACGCCCTGGAGGCGCTGACCGACCTTGTGTACATCGATTTGCCCGAAACCGGCCGGCAAGTCAAGGCTGGACAGCCCTTCGGCGAAGTGGAATCGGTCAAGGCGGTCAGCGAGTTGTACAGTCCGGTCGATGGCGAAATCGTCGAGTCGAATACGGCAATCGTCAATAATCTCGAGCAACTCTCGAAAGACCCGTATCAATCCGGCTGGCTGGTGAGAATCAAGCCCAGCGATCCCAGTCAACTAAACAAACTCCTCGACTATGCCGCTTACAGGAAACTTTGCGAGGAAAACCCCTTGCACTGACAATCCGAGCCAACTGCGTCGCCCAGTTGCCACACTTGGCCAGTTGGCATTCTAGCAAGTGCGATGAACAGCCGAGCGGCGCAACTGGAGTGTTGGCTGTTATCGTTTCACTCTCATAATGGCAATATGTGGCAGGTCATGGCACTATCTGACGGTTGGATATTGCGGTTTTCCTGCCCAACTGGCACACGTTGACGGGCGGTTGTTATGGCTTATCTACCCAATACCGAGGCCGACCAACAGGCGATGCTGCGTGAAATCGGCGCAGCATCGATGGAAGAACTTCTGGAATCTATTCCCGCCGAGTTGCGTTTGCAGCGTCCGCTGGACTTGCCGCCGGCGCTTGGCGAACTGGAGCTGACAGCGCTGCTGGAGCGTCTGGCCGCCGCCAATCTGTCGACGCAACAGGCGGTTTGTTTCCTGGGAGCCGGGGCATACGACCACTTCGTGCCCGCGGTAGTCGATTTCGTCGCTTCCCGCAGCGAGTTCTACACGGCTTACACTCCGTATCAGCCCGAGGCCAGCCAGGGAACGCTCCAGGCCATGTTCGAGTACCAAACGCTGATCACTCAACTGACGGCATTGGAGGTTTCCAACGCGAGTTTGTATGACGGGGCCAGTGCGACGGCCGAAGCAGTGCTAATGGCCCTCGCGGCCGGTCCCGGGCGCAACCAGGTGCTGGTGGCCGAAAGCCTCCACCCGGAATATCGACAAGTGCTTGGCGCGTATCTGGCCAATATCGACGTGGAAATCCAGACCGTGCCGACGCCCAATGGGGTTCTGGAACTGGCGTCGCTCGGGCCGCTTGTATCGCAGCATACGGCGTGCGTGGTCGTTCAGCACCCCAACTTCTTTGGATGCCTTGAAGACGTACAGGCTGCTGCCGATGTCGCACACCAGGCCGGCGCGCTGCTGGTGCAAGTGTTCGATCCGATAAGCCTGGGCGTTCTCCGCCCACCAGGCCAATTGGGAGCAGACATCGCTGTGGCGGAAGGGCAGTGTCTGGGCAATCATCTCAGTTTCGGCGGGCCGTATCTGGGCATAATTGCCTGCCGCGAGCAGTTCATGCGGCGGATGCCCGGCCGACTGGTCGGCCAGACCCTCGATCGTCGCGGCCGGCGCTGCTGGGTGCTGACCTTGCAGACCCGCGAACAACACATCCGCCGCGAAAAGGCTACCAGCAACATCTGCACCAACCAGGGATTGCTGGCATTGCGAGCGGCGGTTTACCTGGCGGTAATGGGGCCGCACGGCCTGCGAGGCGTGGCCGAATTGTGTGTGCAGAAAGCGGCTTACGCACGCCAGCGGCTGGCAGCCGACGCCAAGATCGCGATGGCGTTCCCTCGACCGACCTTCAAAGAGTTCGCCGTGCGGCTGCGGCATACGAGCATCGACAAGCGACTGGCCGAGGCGCAACAGCAAGGCATTCTGGCCGGCGTGCCGCTGGGACGATGGTATCCAGACCTGGCCGACTGCTTGCTGGTGGCCGTCACTGAGAAGCGCACAAAAGACCAAATCGATCGGCTCTGTGCGCTGTTGACGAACTGACCGGCAATACCGCGGACGGCCTGCACGTCAGCTTCTGCTGTTTTCGCCGTTCGCGCCATGGAGGGCCACGCTCCGTTGTGGCCGTGCCCCAGGCGGTAGCAGACGCAACGGAGCGCGTCCCTCCATTAGGTTGGAGGCATTGCCGATCGCAATACTGAAAACGTACAAGGGACGCGCTGCGGTGGCGTCCGCTGTGTTTTCCTCGATGCCCGCCAATCAGCAAAGCGAAATGGGGCCACGACGGAGCGTGGCCCTCCTAGTCTCTATGCGCTTGCTTGACCAGACCACCACAAAAGGGTCTTTTTATCAAAAATCGCCAATTTGTCCTACTGACTTTTTGCCCCCCGCGGAGCTCTACAAAAAAGCTGACGTGCCCCCCGGCTGGATAGATACCGAAAAATCGGAAAACTAGCAAAATGGGCTTGACGGCAAAGAAGAAAAAGCGTAGGTTTATGTCAATTGCTCCAGTTAGAAATGAAAATGTAAGTGGCTTCGGGCAACTGTGGCCGCACGCGGCATAGACATACTCGCCGCCAGACCGTGAGCCAAACAAGTCGATTTCTCCCCGTCGTAACACTCCGACCGAACAAACCAAGCTGTTGATCGTAATAAGGTTGCACAACAAGTACCGATCCTATCCATTACTTCAAGGAGGGCAATCGCATGTCCAAGATCAAGGACGGCAGCTTCAAACCAGAGTCGACCCGGTTGATCCTTTCCCGCAAAGCTGGGCAGTCGGTGCAGATTGGCGACAAGGTGCATGTGACCGTCAACCAGATTCGCGGAAAGCATGTCAGTCTGATGTTTGTCGCGCCGCCGGATGTGCCGATCCACCGTGCTGAAGTCTTTCAGAGAATCGTCGCCGAGCGTGCAAGCTCTGCGCCGGCCCATGTTTGACGTTCTGCTTGACGGCGCGGTGCATGTAAGCCCCCGGCGTAATTGGCGTAGCGTCTGACGATCGACCAGCGCGCCGCTGTCGCGTACGTCGTGTTTTCGTGGGTGCGCGTCCGATCACCAGCGGCTGAACCTAAGTTCGGCGCCAAATCAGGCCATAACACCATGCACGACCTCTAGTTGCGTGTGCAGGAACATTGCCGCTGCTGACTACGGTTACCGCTGCCGAGTTCCGTCAAGGCTGCTCACTCAGGTCGCTGCTCCCCAAGCGCCAACCCAACGACGCCCTCTGGCACCCCACCACGCCAATCCACTCCGCCCCAGCCGCCATTGACACAAGAAAAAAATAGAGTCTTTCCGCAACAGAAACTCAATAAGGTTACGCCTGCCGGCGTAACCGTTCACAGCCTGAAAGCAATTTTTGATTTTCTCGGCAATTGATCTGAACCCGGGGGCCGGTTGTACGGCGCAACATGAGGCAGCGAAGTAGTACACACGGAAAAAATCAGCGCCTGCCAGCCGCCCGAAGTTTAGGCCATCATCCGCACGTTCCAGGCGCAGATTGCCGAGTTGGAAGGGGAAAACGTCGAGTTGCCGGCGCATATCGCCAAACCGGAGGCGCTTGGGGGATCAGTGGCACGGCCGGATCTCGACTTTGTAGGCGCAAAACGGCGAGTTGCGGGCCTGGATCAACCAGCGTAAGCGGCAGTCGAAAGGGAAAACGTCGCAAGACTCCTCGTAGCCCTCAAGCACGCAGCATCCGCACGGCAGGCCTGCTCCGCCCAAACGCAAGTCGCGGCAGAAACGCGGCGGGCAGGCGTTTTGTGGCAGCGATGCTGACGGTGGTCGAGACCTGCCGCCAGCAAGCTCGCAACGTCTTGTAATTCCTTGCCAGCGCTGTCCAGTCGCATCTTTCTCACGAATCCAGCCCCTCATTGGTTCCCGAGGTGTGAATGGTTACCACCAGTCTGTCCCTAATTGCCACCGGGGGTATAAGCGGTTGCTACCGGCCGATCTGTAGGAAAGTGCCCTGAACAAACAGACAGCGGCGCAAATTGCGGCGCACCCGGCGCGCAAAATGCGGCGCAGCACACGTCGGCAACGATTGGCAAGATAGCGAAACTTGCCCCACAACCCCAAGCCAACTTCATATTTATGCCGATTGTTACCGAACGTAACTCCTTGCTGCATAATGGTTTAGTGGGCGATGCGGGACTCGAACCTGCGACCCCCAGCTTGTCGAGCTGGTGCTCTAACCAACTGAGCTAATCGCCCGATCAGAAGCGCCTCGCGTGTCATACGCTAGAGGTTGCTTACACCCAAGTATTTTGGGCGCGTGGAAAACCTTCGTCAATACCCCTGCGATTCTTCGGGGCCGGGCGCACCGCGCCAACGGATGCGGCCACTGAGCGTGCAGTCATCGCTTGTCAAGGTGCGCGATCGTAGCACGTGGCTCCATGCGGGGCCGCTACGTAGCACGTCCCTCCGTCAGCCCCCATTTGGTCTCGGCCCGAAGGCCGCGTGAGGTACCGGAAGACTGCAAGGCTACTGATCGGTGCCGATGCCGAGGTTGCGTTCGATCTGCCGTGCTTTGTTACTGAATGCGAACGATTCGCTGTCACGTTCGGGGATGCGCAATTGGCGGCCTGCGCGCGAGAGTGGGTCGTCTGGGAATGGCTCGCCGCGAAGATCGACACTCCGGCAACCGACAACCAAGCAGCAAGCCACCAGGCACACTTGTACTGCGACTGGCAGGGCAAGCAAGGCGCGCAGCCAAGTGCATGGCGTGGCAAGTTGCTGGGTTGTGCCGAAATTGCGCCGGGTCAAACACGAAACTGATTGTGTCGATACGTAGGGTCGGGATGTCACGTGCCAGAACCCCATCGTACTGCTGGATGCGTTAACCGAACTGCGCGGCGAAGAACGCCGACGGTTAGCTGCTCGGCCACTCAGGCCGACCGCCGGCAGTCGCGCGGAGTTTCGCAGCGCGGCTCGATTTCGTGGCCGCGCGGCCACCGACCGTGGTGAAGTGTGCGGAGTTTCGCATGTATTGGCGGCGGAGTCCAGGCCAGTTTGTATGGGGACGTGTTGACGTGTGTGCATCTAGATTGTAGGTGGTAGGCGGAGAATACGATTGGGTCAGCTTGGGGGAGGAAGCTTACCCATTTTCCGGCCCAGAAGTACAGCAGCCGTGTTCTTGCATTTTACCCATCTGATCGTTTCCCAAATGCCTACCAACGAAACCGGCGCGCACACGGTGGCGTAGGGATGTCGGTTGCGGGCTGCCAGGCGTCACGGCTCGCCGCAATGAGTACAATGCTACGATGCGATTTTGGAGCCGGAAGGCAGGCAAACTGCGCTGAAGTGGTAAGATAGACAAGTTGCCTGCATGTTTTTGGAATAGTTCGTCGATTTCGGCGCTGAACGTCTGCTATGGCTGGCTTGCCGATGACGGTTCTGGCGTGGCGTACGCATGTGGCCCGTGACGTTGCTGATGCTTTCTGCGGGCCGAAGGAGCACTTTTTCCGAAAACTTTCTACTGCGGCCCGAGTGAAATACAGGCTTCGGCTTCCGCGGTTGCTCGCGTTTGCGGCTGGTGGTGTCACCGGTATTTCCGGCTGGCGAGGTTATTGCTTTTCCATTGGGTTGCAGTGTGGCTGGCCAGAGGAGAGATGTTCATGCTCGATGTACTGGTAGTGTCGCCGCATCCGGACGATGCCGAGTTGGGCATGGCCGGCACGATCCTCAAGATGCAGGCCGAAGGGCTGAAAGTCGGCGTGGTGGATTTGACCAACGGGGAACCTACACCGCTGGGCAATCCTGAGTTGCGCGCTCGGGAAACCGCCGCTGCCACGGCTGTGCTGCAACTCGGGTGGCGGCAGAACCTGGGGCTGCCGAATCGTAGTCTGGAGCACACACTGGAGGCCCGGGCGAAGCTGGCGGGGGTCATACGCCAGACGCAGCCCAGATGGCTATTCGCGCCTTACTGGATCGATGCCCATCCGGACCACGTGGCGGCCACCGAGCTGGTCGAGGCGGCTCGGTTCTGGGGAAAGCTGACCAAGACCGATCTGCCCGGTCAGCCCCACTACGCGGAACGGATATTCTATTACTACTGCATGCACTTGCGTGCGATACCACAGCCTGCGTTTGTGGTGGATATCAGCCAGTACTGGCGGCAGAAGGTTGCCGTGCTGGAGTGCTATCGCAGCCAGTTCGTCGAAGGCCGCCAGCACACCGATCCGCCGTTTCTGGAGCGGGTGCGCGAGCTAGCGGCCGCCTGGGGATGGTCGATCGGCGTTCGATACGGCGAGCCATTCACCTGCCGCGAGCCGATCGGGCTGCGGGGCTTCGACGGTTTGATTTGATCCGCAGATGGCAGACCGCGCAGCAACACATGAGTATGCCACTGGCCAACACTGGGTGAACTCCAAGGACGACATTCGGCAGCACGGAACAGGTGAAAGCACTTGCCGCGGCCCTGGCGGTCAATGCCCAGGCGTGCAACAAGGATGCGAGCAGCCCGGTCATCTGGAAGAAATCATCTGGAAGAAATTCAACCAGCGCAGACACTTCACGTGAACGGCCAGATTCACACGCACCCGATGAGTGTGACGCGCATCGTCGTTCGCCCGGCCGTAATGCGCCCGGGCGGAATGCGCTGTTGTTTGGTAGCAAACATTCATTTCATCCCAGCCCAGGCGTAAACGGCTGCGGTCGCTACGAAAGTCACTGGGCATGCCCGGCGAAGGCTTGCTGTTGTTGTTTCGCGCGGGCTGTCGCCAGGATAGCCTGCTGGACTCTGAGGCAATTGCGGCGGAATACATCCGGGCAGGGGACGCCTGAGAATCTGAGAATCTCGGCCTGCCCGCGCCGAAATATCACTTCGCCGCACCGCAACCATTGCTGGCCGGGAAGCACTTCCACATCGATTCGGTCGAACTTTTCCAGGGCTATCCATTGCTGGCAGACGTTTCGCAGTCCGCGGCTAATAACAGCGCGGCGGGTAGTGAGTATGTAGCGCCAACAGACGGCGGGCAGACGCAACCAGAAAAACAGCGCCAAGCCCACCGGCATCAATAACACTGCCAGCAGGTTGCCCAGGGTAAACACCCTCAAACCGTTGTTCAGCGATGCCGCCTGACCCACCAGACGCCCCAGGCGCGTAGCGCCGATCGAGGGCCGAACGGCCAAGATGACGACTTCATCGAGGCCCAAAGGTGCTAGACCAGCTACTGGATGACCCATTCGGTTTCAATTCTCCAAAGGTTGTGTAAAGTTGTCGGCTGCAATCGAGCAGATTAGGTGAGCCGCTTGCGAGATATTTGCCAATTCCGACAGAATAAGATATTATAAGCGCACCAAAGCATTGCGCTGTCTGGGGCTATCCGGCGATGGCGGTAACGTGGCGCTGGCACTGGGGGTAATCGGATGGCGGCGTAGTATGCCACGGACATCCCGCGTGGCGATGCGGCAGCGAGCGGTCTGTTGGCGTGTAACGGAAGCCGTTGCAGGAAAGGAATACCTTCGTGAAATCGGAGCTAATTATTAGCGCAGCGGCCTTGCGGGTTGTCAAGTTGCTGGTGGGCAGACGACCACAGGCCATCTCTGAACTAATCAAGGCTACTGGCGTTACGCGCACCGCGGTCACCGAGCAACTGAACGAATTGGTTGCCGCCGGATTGGTGGAAAAAGAAGTAGAGAAACTGCCCGGACGCGGACGCCCCAGGCACTTGTACCGCGCCACCGATGCCGCCATGCGTTTGTTGTTTCCCACCGGCCAGCGGATGCTGGTTCCGGCGATTTGGGAGGCGCTGGGCCAGATCGGCGGCGACAAACTGTTGCGGAACGTCGTCGCCCGAGTCAGCCGCATTCTGGCCGAGCACTACAGTCGCCGAATCACCGCCAGCAAGCCAACAGAACGGCTTCAGCAACTTATCGCCCTGCTGGCCGAGGAAGGAGGTCTGGTCGAGGCGACCACCGAAGACGGGCGAATGGTGATGCTCAAACGTAGCTGCCCGTTCATCAGCATGCTCGACGAAAACCGAAACATCTGCACGGTCGACGAAGAGATGATCTCGGCCATCGTCGGTCATCGGGTGAAGCGGCTGGCGTGCCGCCACGAAGGCGCGCCCTGCTGCACCTTTACCCTGGTCGACTGACGACAATAGCCTCCGGCGGCCACTTCTCCACTAACGCGGCCTTCGGCCGCAACAAACTGTGTTACTGGAGGGACGCGCTGCGGTCGCGTCCGCTGGCACTGGGCACACGGCCACGACGGAGCGTGGCCCTCCAGGTCACCCGAAAACATGCGCGCAAAAGGCGCGCATGTTCCGGCACAAGGCACTAACCGTCGGCCGCCGAAGCACAGCGGCACAACAGGCAGCCAATTGCAAGCTTTCGCCCGGGCGCGCACTCTATGCGTTTCTGGCCTTCAAGTAGTAATGGCACAGGGCTACTGCCAGTGCGTCAGCCACATCGGGAGGTTCGGGCAGATGCGGAAGCCCCAGTTCGCGTTGCGTAGCCCGCTGCACCTGCTCCTTCGGCGCACGGCCCGATCCGGTAAGCATCTTCTTGATCTTCGTGGCCGAGTAATGCACTACCGGCAGACCGGCTTCGGCGGCGGTCAGGCAGATTACGCCGCGAGCATGGCCCATCAGTATCGCTGTGCGCGGCTCGCGGTAATGCGAGTACAGTTCTTCGACAGCCATAACTTCTGGCCGCAGCGACTGGAGCATCTCGCGCAGTCCATCGTGCAGCTCCATCAGCCGCTGGGGCAAGCTCTTATGCGAATCGTTGCGGATCACGCCGGCCTCGCACAATTGCACGCGGCCGTCAGCCGCGTCGATCACGCCGTAGCCTGTCAGGTTCAAGCCCGGATCAACGCCAACTATGCGCACGGCCGTCGAGTCCTCCTGCTGAAAAGCTTCTGATGACGATGCGTCCCTTACTGCGTAACTTGTGCGCGTCGTGCGCGCATGTTTTCGGGTGACCTGGAGGGCCATGCTCCGTCGTGGCCGTGTGGCCTGCGCTAACGGACGCGACGGAGCGCGTCCCTCCATTTGGTTCAGGCCCTCGGCCGCTTTAGGGTTACTTACGGCGTAAGTTGTGCGCGTTTTGCGCGCATGTTTTCGGGTGTTTGTGCGTCATTCGCGCATTTTTTTGCGTGTTCTGGAGGGCCACGCTCCGTCGTGGTCGTGTTCGCGGGTGCTAACGGACGCGACGGAGCGCGTCCCTCCATAACACCATTTGGTTCCAGCCTTAGCCCGTGGTAGGATGGCACCGCCCCAGATACCCCACTGCACAAGCCTGCCACGGCTGCTATTGCCGGCTCCACTCGGTTCCACCGGGGCGATCCTCCAGCTTGATGCCCAACTGGGCCAGCCGGTTGCGAATCTTGTCGGCGGTCTGAAAGTCCTTTCTCTGCCTGGCCTCCGCCCGGACCTCAATCAACAATTGCATCAGGTTGGATACCAGCGCGTCGTCGTGCGTGCTTTTCTCCGCAGGCGGCTGCCGGAAAAGACCCAGTATGCCGGCAAGCTCCTTCAGCACCACGGCTGCTTTGCGGAAAGACTGGAGCTTCTCGGCGCTGCGGGCTTGCGGCACTTCGACCTTTTCTTCATCGGCGAAGCGATTGAGTGTTCGCAGCAAGTCGAACAGCACGCCGATCGCCCCGCCGGTGTTGAAGTCGTCGTCCATCGCCTCCAGGAAGCGCTGGCGTAGCTGGCGGACTGCCTCGGGCAGCGAGGGATCGCCGGACTGCGCATCGCCTTGCTGGCGGTCGACCGGCGCCGGCAACTGGTAGAAACACTCGCCGGTGACGTTCTGGTATCGATGGAAAAAGCGGTAGAAGCTCTCCACGGCCGTCTGCACTTCGCGGAGCCGCGACTCGCTGAACTCGATCGGCCTGCGGTAATGCGTGGCCAGGATGAAGAAGCGGATCACCTCCGGCGGGAAGTCTTCCAGCAACTGGCTGAACGGGCTTGCCCCGCGCGACTTGCTGATCTTGGCGGCCTGTTGCGAATCGATGTCGTCGGCCGCGGGCCGGGTGCTGCGTCCGCCCACCTTGCCCACTTCGTCGGCCGCCTGCATCAGACCGTTGTGCATCCAGTATTTGGCCATCGGTTTGCCGTGGGCCGACTCGCTCTGAGCGATTTCGTTCTCGTGATGGGGAAAGACCAGGTCCAGTCCACCGCCGTGGATGTCGAAACTTTCGCCCAGCAACCGCCGACTCATGGCCGAACATTCTATGTGCCAGCCCGGGCGCCCTGGTCCCCACGGGCTGGGCCAGGAAGGCTCGCCGGGCTTGGCGCTTTTCCACAGCGCGAAATCGGCCGGCGACCGCTTGCGCTGGGCGGCCTCTCCTCCTTCGCCTTGCATAGCCTCCGGACTGCGATGGCTGAGCTTGCCGTAATCGCGGGCTTTGGACACATCGAAGTACACGTCGCCGTCGGAGACGTAGGCGAAGCCGCGGTCGATTAACTGCTCGGTGAATCGGATGATCTCGTCGATGTTTTCGGTGCAGCGGGGAAAGTAGTCGATCGTGTCCACCCCCAAGGCCCGAATGTTGCGCATGTAGTCGGCCGTCATCTGCTCGGCCAACTGGCTCATCGGTATGCCCAGCCGATTGGACTCGGCGATCAACTTGTCGTCCACATCGGTGATGTTCACCACCAGCGTCACCTGGTAGCCGCAGTAGGTCAGAAAGCGTTTGATGGTATCGAAGATCACCGGACCGACCATGTGTCCGATGTGGCTCGGCTTGTAGACCGTCGGCCCGCAAAGATAAATACCCACCTTGCCCGGCCGCAGCGGTTCAAATGGTTCCTTGTTCCTGGTAAGGGTGTTGTAAACGCGGATCATATCGGTGTACGTCCAAGGTGTAACAGTTGTGTGTTCCGGAGCGCTACGTCACTGGCCCCCATCAATTGCCTGTGGCAGCAGCAACCACAGCCAGCCGACATGTTGGCGCCATGCTGCCCGTTGGCGCGGAATCATCAGACATGCCAGCGCGGCCGGAAGCTACTGCGAAGCGGAATGTTTCTGCAACAACACCACGCACTGGGCTTCGATGGCCTCTTCCAGGCCCACAGGCCCGACGTGCTCGCCGGTCTTGCCCTTGACGCTCACACACTCTACGTCGATGCCCAGTATCTCGGCGATCCGCTGGCGGATCTGCTGCCGGTAAGGCAACAACTTGGGACGCTGGGCGAAGACCACGCAGTCCAGGTTGACGATCCGCCAGCCCAGCGCCAGCACTGCATCCCGGGCGGCGGCAAGCATTTCGGCCGAATCGCGGCCACGATTGGCCGGATCGGTATCGGGAAACAACTGGCCGATGTCGCCCAAGGCGGCCGCTCCCAGCAGGGCATCTACTATTGCGTGCAGCAGCGCGTCGCCGTCGCTGTGGCCGACCAGCGCGCGATCGTGGGGGATGACGATTCCGCCCAGCCGCAGCGGCCCCCCAGGCCGCAGCCGATGGGTGTCGTGTCCGATGCCGACGCGAATCCCGTCCGTAGCAAAGCTCCTTCTTAGTCTCGGGAAACACTCACTCTCGGCGAAAACCGTTCAACCAGTGCGGAACAGCATTATAGCCGCGCAGGCCGGAATGACAAAGACAGGGTTTTTTGCCGAAAACACCGCGAAAAATGCCACTATTGATCTTCGCCAAAGATGGTAACCGGCCGATATGACGTTTTTCTAGCGCTCCATGTCACCACGTATTGCGAACGTCAATACAAAGCAAGAGCGGCCAGCCGCCTTCAGTGTACGTGTCCGGACGACACCGTTTGCCGCCAACACGCTGCCGTTTCGAGGGGCGCAGCCGCTGGCCAGGGGCACATCCGGCGGTGCCGAATAGGGCTTTAGCGTCCCTAACGCGGCCTCCGGCTACAACCAAATGATGTTATGGAGGGACGCGCTGCGGTCGCGTCCGCTATCGCTAGGGAGACGGCCACGACGGAGCGTGGCCCTCCAGGTCACCCAATAACATGCGCAAAACTCGCAGAAGTTATGGCATAAGGGACCATCGCGGCGCTTGTCGATGGCCTGCAAAGAATCACCCCGTTATACTTCACGCGGCCAAGAACAAGTCATCCTCTCTGGGAAAAACATCTCATTTCAGCGCGTGCGGAGTATACGCAGCACCGCCGTTTACTGCCGTAGTTGCGTGCTGATCTGGCGCAGCGCAGGGTAAAGCTGCTGGTAAATCTCGAACCAGTTGCGGTATCGGGCAGTCAACTGCGGATCGGGATGATAAGTGCGGCCGGGACGCCAGACGTGTTCCAGTGCGTCGGCCTCGTCGCGGTACAGCCCCACGCCAATGCCCGCCAGGATCGCCGCCCCCAAAGGCACCGCTTCTTCGAGGTCGGGCACTTCGATCGGCCGGCCGAGCACATCGGCCTTGTTTTGCATCCAGAAGCTGTTGCGCGTGGGGCCGCCGATGGCCACCACTCGCTCGGCCTCCAGTCCTACGGCAGACTCCATCGCCTGGAGTATCGCTAGAAACTGGTAGTCCAGCCCTTCGATCATCGCGCGCAACATGTCGCCCCTGGTAACTACGTTTCGCAGTCCCACCCAGGCGCCTGTCGAGCGGTGATCGACCACCGGGCAGTGGCTGCCGGAAAAGTGGGGCAGAAACATCACTCCGCACGCCCCGGGTGGCGAGGCGGCCGCCGACTGCATCAAGCAGTCCCACTCGTTGCCGCCGTGCTGCTCGGCGCGTAGCCGCTCTTCGGCCCCCAACTCGCGGCGAAACCACTCCAGCATATCGGCGGCAACGGCAGCGCCCATGACGGTCCACATATCGCGGGCCACGTGCGAATCTACCAGCATCCCCGCCCGCAGCAGCTCCTCGCTGAGCACCGGTTCGCTCAGTGCCGTTACCACCATTTCCCAAGTGCCGATGACATCGAGCACCACACCGGGACGAAACGCGCCGGTGGGCAACATCCCGCAACAGTAGTCGTGCCCGCCCAGCACCACCGGGGTACCCTGCGGCAAACCGGTGGCGCTGGCGGCCTCGGGGTGTACTTCGCCCAATCGTGTGCCGGCCGGCAGCGGATCGCACAGCAATCGGCGGTCGATGCCGGAGGCGGCCAGCAACTCCTCGGACCAGCATCGCCGCCGCTGGTCGAACAGCAGCGTGGTCGAGGCCATGCTGTAGTCGGTGGCGTATCGTCCGCAGAGTCGAAAATTGACGAAATCCTCGATCAGCAGCCACTTGTGCGTACGGTTGAGAATCTCCGGTTCGTGTTGGCGCATCCACAGCAGCCGCAGTGCGGTGTTGAATACCCAAATCTGGTTGCCGCCGATGCGAAACTGCTGCTGCGGGCCGATATGCTCCAGCCACCAGCGCTGCTGTGGTTCGGTACGCGGACAGTGCCAACTGATAAACGGATACAGCGTCTGCCCGGCGGCATCCACCGGTACGCCGTCCATCCCCATGCCGGTGACCGCCACCCCGCGGATTTTGCCGGGATCATCCAACTGCCCGACGGCCTGCCGCGTAGCTTGACACACGCCATCCCAGATTTGCTCGGGCTGCCAGACGGCCCAATCGGGGTGATCCGGGTAAGGATGGAACAACTGCGTAGGCCGGCTGGCTTGGGCCACCGCCTTGCCGCCAAGCTCGTAGATGACGGCCTTCAAGTTGGTCGAGCCGATGTCGATTCCGACCAGGTAGCACATGGCTGCTGGTTCTCCGCCAGGTTGGCTTGTGGTAGCTCTCCAGCATTGCTTTACAAGAGGTTGGCATTATTGAGATTCGCAATACGTGGTGACACGGGACACTACGAAATACCTTAATCAAGCGGTCACTACGTTTTGCAAAGATCAATAGCACAGTCGGTGAATGGTCATTCCGACTGTACCTGGTGGGCTGCTCAAACTGTCCCCAGCACCGACTACGAAAAAGTCTCCGCAAGCTGCTGGTCTTCCCAGTTGTCAAGTTGTATTGGATAAGTTCCGTACATTCTGATGGCGTTCCACATCGCCAGGTAGTTTCCCGGCTTCACCCCGGAATGGATGCTGTTGCTGGACGACAGTATCAGTCCGCCGCCGGCCGCTGCCTTGCGAATGACTGCGATGGTCTCTTCCACCACCTGCTTTTCGGTGCCGAAAGTCAGCGTGTGCGCGCAATCGACGTTGCCTTTCAGCGCGATGCGATGGCCGTACTGCTGTTTGATCTGGCCGATGTCCAGCCCTGCGATCGGGTCGATCGGGTCCAGGCAGTCGATGCCCGAATCGACAATCATCTCCAGCAGCGGCTGGATCGCTCCGTCGGTGTGTTTGATTACCGGCAAGCCCAGGTCGTGAAAGCCCGCCACCACCCGTTTCAGCCCCGGATAAAACAACTCGCGAAAGCATTGCGGCGAAACGAACGGGCGCTCGGCCGCCGCGTAGTCGTCGCCGGTGAAGACGAAGTCGGCGCCGTGCCGGGCGACGTGGCGGGCCATGGCCAGATTGATCTCCACCGACAGCTCCACCAGCCCACGCACCAGTTGCGGCTGCTCGACGGTGGCAATCAGCAGGTTCTCGAAGCCGGCCAGGTAGCGCGGAATCGAAAACACATCGTTCAAATGCACGCCGATGGCCAGCTTGCCTTTGTAGCGGGCCACCAAGCGCTTCAGGCTGTCGTAGCGTCCGGGAGCATCCGGGTCGGGCGGAGTGTAACGCCTCAGGTCTTCCAGAGTGCGAATCGGCCCTTCTACGGGAAAAGTATGCTCCTGCCCGGTATCCTCTACGATCACACCCCATTCGTTGCGGTAACGCCGCGGGCCGATCTGCTCGCGCTTGAAGTCCGGCCCGGTTAGTATGGCGTCCAATCCCATCCGCACGGTGAACTCTTCCATGCTGCTTCCGGGACAAATCGCATCGCGCACCTTGCGGTCGATGATCCACTCGAAGTGCGGGATGCGGTCCGGCTGCCCGCGCCGCAACACGCACATCACCCGTTCGGCAGGCGTCATCGGCAAACAAATCCCCTGTCAGTCGTCGCAACCAAGCCCGCCACAAAGCGGCTGACAGATTATCAGCCTGCCGGCGGTCGGTCAACACGTCGGCCCCCTTTTCGGCTGCGGCGCGGTGGAGTATACAAGTCGTCTTGGCACCGGGAAAAAGTACAGTCATCTCCGCACATGGACATGCATCTGCACAAAAAGGTGGCGCTGGTAACCGGCGGATCGCGCGGTTTGGGCCGTGCCATCTGCCTGGCGCTGGCTGCCGAAGGGGCTGGGGTGGCCGTCCAGTACTTCCGGGATGTCCGCCAGGGGATCGACCTGGCGGCAGAAGCCCAAGACCTGGTGGCCGACATCCGCCGCCAGTACGGCGTCGAGGCGCTGGCCGTCCCCGGCAATGTGGCCGTCGCCAGCGATGTGGTTGCCTTTTTCGATGCCGCCGAGTCCGGCTTGGGGCCTGTGGATATCCTGGTCAACAACGCTGGTGTGTGGCCCACCGCCTGGGTCAAGGACATGAGCGAGCAGCAATGGAACGAGGTACTGGCGGTGAACCTGACTGGCCCGTTCCTCACTTGCCGCGAAGCCGTCCGGCGCTGGCTGGCGGCCGGGCGAAAGGGGCGGATCGTCAATATCGTCTCGCAGGCGGCGTTTCACGGTTCGACGACCGGCCATGCACATTACGCGGCCTCGAAGGCCGGCCTGGTTGCCTTTACGATTTCCCTGGCGCGCGAGGTCGCACCGCATGGCATCCACGTAAATGCCGTGGCGCCGGGAATGATGACCACCGAAATGTCGCGGCCCGCCCTGCAAGAAAACCTCGACCGTTACATCCAGCGGATTCCGCTGGGACGTATCGCCGATCCGGCCGAGGTCGCCACGGCGGTGGTGTTTTTGGCTTCCGACAGGGCAAGCTACATCACCGGCGCTACGCTGGATGTTACAGGCGGAATGCTGATGCGATGACTGTCAGGCAGTTCAACGGCACGATGCAGTGACCATCGTGCAATCGGAGGCCGCGTGCCATCACGAGTTGATGAAAATCGCACCGATGGCGGAAAATCACAATGAGGCTTTAGACGATCATGCTCAGCAGTCTAACAGAAGTGCTCGGTCCGGCACGAAGCGGCGGCTACGCCGTTCCGGGCTTCGACTGCGTAGAGGACGTAATGGTTCGGGCGATCCTGGAGACAGCCGAGGCGGAACGGTCCCCGGTTGTGATGATGTGCCTGCCGGCCGACCTGAAAGGCAACGGGTGGTACTACATACCGGGGCTGATCAAAGCCGTCGCCCAGTATCACAACATCCCCGTAGTGCTCCATCTGGATCACGCCGAGGACTTGGAACTGATTCGCCGCGCGGTGGATCTGGGCTTCACCTCGGTGATGATCGACGGCTCCAGTCTGCCTTTCGAGCGAAACGTGGAGCTTACCCGGGCAGCCGTGGAAGCGGCTCATCCGCACGGGATTAGCGTTGAAGGCGAGTTAGGCCACGTGGGCGGTTCGGATTTGGAGTGCACCACGCACCGGGAGTCGGTGTTGACCGATCCGGCCGAAGTCGAGCGGTTCGTCCGGCTGACGGGCGTCGACGCTCTGGCAGTTTCCATCGGCACGGCACACGGGGTGTACAGGTCGCTACCGAAGCTGAACATCGAGCGTCTGAAGGAGCTGAACGCCGCCAGCCCGGTGCCGCTGGTGTTGCACGGCGGCTCCGGCACGCCCGACGACCAGATTCGCGCCGCAGTGGCCAACGGCATCTGCAAGCTGAACATCTACGCCGATTGCCGGATTGCGATGTATCGCGGGCTGAAGCAATCGGCGGCCTCGCAGCGCCGCGAAGACCCACTGCCGCAGGAAATCTTCGGGCCGATCAAACAAGCTGTGGCCGCAGTGGCCCGCGAGAAAATCCACTTGCTGGGCGCCGCAGGTAAAGCATAAGGCTGGCGGTGATCTTCGTGCTGCTGGGATGTGCAACAGGTAACTGGCCGCAAACACATAGAGCGTGCTGCGATGAAACTGCTTGCTATCAGCGACAAATACATTCCCTATCAGTTCATGTACGATGGTTTGTCTTCGCTGTGCAACTTGGGCGTGCGGATCGAAGTCCGCCGCTGGGAGCACCAGACGCTTATCGAGCTACAGCAGGCGAATCTGGCCATCGAGCAGTCGGGTCCCGACGCCGTGCCGCTGCCGGCCGAACTGACCGGCAGTGTTGACCAGTTCGAGATACTAGTGGTTCAATTTGCGCCGGTCAGCCGCTGGTTGATCGAAGCGGCCAGCAGCTTGAAGCTGATCGGCGTGTTGCGCGGCGGCGTGGAGAACATCGACGTGGCTGCGGCGACCGCCCGTGGAATAGCCGTCTTGAACACCCCTGGCCGCAACGCGCGGGCGGTGGCCGAATGCACGATCGGTCTGATACTGGCCGAGGTGCGCAACATCGCCCGCTCTCACGCCCTGCTTGTGCAAGGCAAATGGCAGCGCAGCTTTCCCAACAGCGACGCCATTCCCGAGCTGTGCGGGAAAACGGTGGGGCTGGTGGGTTACGGCGCGGTGGGCCGGCTGGTGGCCGGCTATCTGCACGCCTTCGGCAGCCGCATTTTGGCGTACGATCCTTACTTTCGCGGCGATCCGGCGCCGGCCGAGATGACCGACCTGGAAAGCCTGCTGCGGCAAAGCGATGTGGTCTCCATCCACGCCCGCTTGACGCCGGAAAGCCATCACCTGATTGGCCGCCGCCAGTTGGCCCTGATGAAGCCCACGGCAGTACTGGTCAATACCGCCCGCAGCGGACTGGTGGACGAGCAGGCACTGATCGACGCCTTGCGCCGCCGGCAAATCATGGGTGCGGCCCTGGATGTGTTCGATGTGGAACCGTTGCCTGCCGACAGCCCGTTGCTGAAGCTGGACAACGTTACGATCACCCCCCACTTGGCCGGCAGCACCATCGACAGTTTTCTCAACTCTCCGCGGATGATGGCCGAGCACCTGCGCCGTTTGCTGATGGGCGAAGGCCCGCTGCCGATCGTAAACGGTGTGCAGCCGAAGTTACAGGCGGTC
>Ga0209017_10000808_pt1 | contig 28142 bp, 32 predicted proteins | sample YNPBryunderm2012_FD_185812 | JGI IMG/M metagenome (GOLD analysis project Ga0209017, IMG submission 185812) | Anoxygenic and chlorotrophic microbial mat microbial communities from Yellowstone National Park, USA - YNP Bryant MS undermat 2012... ...
AATAATTGTGTATTGGGAACTCTCGGCCTGCAAGAACATTGGCTGAACTCAGATAGCACAAGCTGTTGGGCGAAGAAAACCATTGTTAAACTACCTTGCAGAATCTCAAGAGAAAAAACTTAAAAAACCATAGTGTTATTCTTAATCCTTTGCGTTGATATCCATAGTGATGCTCATGCTGACTGAGCATTCTCTCAGCAGTCTCAATTCACATGGTTCCAATGCATATTCGTGATGTCCATGCGGCCCTGCATCGGAGAGTTCTCAACGAAAGCGGTCGATGGAACATCAAGTCGCATAAGCGTGAGAAACTGGGAAAACATTGATAATTTCACAGGATCGCGTTTTCACATCAAGCAAAAACTTATGAGATCCTGATGAGTCTCACGGCTGAGTGGACGCTTTTCTGACGAGATCGTTCAGAACCCCGTTCGTTGCCGTGAACACCGTGTCCTCTGGTCGGATGAGATGACCTAAGCCTTGAGACCACTCCTATTCAAACTCAGCAGATATCTCTCAAATCACAACGTCCACTTTCGACCACCGCCACGGAAGGCGATTGTCATGCGTTCCAGCATCATTTACGATACGTTGATCACCCAAGGCAGGGTTCCCGGGCCATAACGTTCGACAGCAACCCATGGTCTCGATCGCTGACTTCATCGCCAAAGGCATCGATCAGGGAGGGTCACGCTGGCCCAATACTTAACTTAGATCGCCGATAAATCAGCACCTGGAAAAGCCAACCCGACTAGGCGGAATTTCTAGCAGACCCTGATATACAAGCTCGAGCACAGCACGGGATGCAAAACGTTACGAGCATTCCAGACTCGACGATCGGGGTGGACAGACTCAATTGACTCACGAGTTGCCGACTGAATTCAGGAAATGACTCAATCAGAATGATGCGTCAGTAACAAGCGGAGGGTGTGGGATTCGAACCCACGGTAGGGTTACCCCTACAACGGTTTTCAAGACCGTCGCCTTAAACCACTCGGCCAACCCTCCGAAATTAGTTTATCGCATATCGGAGGAATTTGCCACGAGGGTACTCATCAATTTTGCTCATTTCCGTTTGAAGACGAGCCGACATCGAAAATTCTCAAAATGTTTTGCAAGAAATCGTGCATTGTTCCACTGGTCCACCGTGTCGTTTGCCAATCGTGCTTAGGTTTTATTGGCCCTACCCGGAGGGTTTCGCTCTCAGTTTTTTTGAAGCGAAACAACAAATTGTGGATTCGCAGAAAAATCAATGTTGGATTGATGTTGACTCGTGGCTTAGCCGCACGTAAAATTTGCTAAAGCGTCAACCATACTGCTGGCGCATCGGCGCATGATTTCTCGCAACCCGGGGATTTGCTGACGGCATCGCCAACGGGTGAGAGCGTTTGTCTCACCTAGACCGAATCTCGTGGCACAGATGCGCCATAATCTCGTGTTTCTATAATGTGCGTTCCAAGATGATAATAAGGTGTGATTAGAAGCCGCTGCTGATCATCCCAAATTATGCCGACATACCGTACCTTTCTCTCCCGAGGTCGATGTCATGTTCCCACGTCCAAAGATTCGCTCTGCTTTTACTTTGATTGAGTTGCTTGTTGTAATTGCGATTATTGCGATTTTAGTCGGTTTGCTGCTTCCGGCTGTTCAAAAAGTTCGGGAAGCGGCCAGCCGTACGAAGTGCCAGAACAATCTTAAACAGCTTGGTATCGGCTGTCACATGCACCACGATGTCCGCGGTCACAATGTCCCCGGGGCGGCCCCGGCGAATGCCAACGCTGCCGCTCTGAAACTTACGGATCTCCGCGGAAATTACAAATCGTGGGCGATCATGATCCTCCCTTATATTGAACAAATGGCAGTTTATGAAGGCTTTTTAGCACAAACGGGTCATTACGGATTAACCTCCGCCGACTTCCGCAATGCGGCACCCCCTGTGTTCTTCTGCCCAAGCCGGAAGGGGATCCGGGTCGCCCCGGCTGCGTTGAATCCACCGAATTGGGATACGAACTTCGGCGGGTCCGCTTCTGATTATGCCGCCTGCATGAGCGTAGTCAGCAGCCCCATCGATATTCAATCGCACATTCAAAAGATCTGCGAAGCTGGCAATCCTCAACCTCAGCGGATGCTGACGATGTTTGTAGTCGCTCACGACTCCGGTGGTGGTGGCACATGCAACGGAAGTGTGGTGGCGAAGGTGACATTTGCCAGCGTCTCCGATGGATTGAGCAATACCCTGATGATTGGGGAAAAGCATATCCCGACCTCAAAAATCGGGGTGGCGTGCAGCGCCACCGAAACCGATTGCTGGGACGGCCCCGTCTACTACATTCGTAACGGTCAAGGTTGGTATTCGGGGCGATCGGCTGGGACTGGACTGGTGAATAACCCGGCCTCAACCGTTGCTTGGCCGGGAAGAGCTAGTTTTGGCAGTGCTCATCAAGGCATTTGCCAATTCGTCTTTGCCGATGGCAGCGTCCGTGCGATTCGTAACGCCATCGCCAGCGATGTCCTCACTGCCCTCGGAACCATCCGAACCGTCACGGGAGAATACTCCAACGTCAACGATTCCGGAGCCACCGCCAGCGACCTTTAAGGAGTCTGAGGGTATGAATCGCTTAGTTTCAGCATTACTGATCGCTGCGGTGCTCACGTGTGGTGGATGCTCGGATAAGGTGACCGTGACAGGCCGTCTGGTCTATCCCGATGGGTCAGCAGCCACCGACTTCACAGGAAGTACCGTGGAACTGACTCCCGTCAAGGGAGTCTACGGTTCGCGGGGCGTGGTTGCTTCAGACGGTTGGTTCCGAGTCTCCTCGGATCGGCCCGGGGAAGGCACTCCACCCGGACTTTACAAAGTCGTGATCCATCCCGGAAGCCTGACCCAGGAATGGCTGCTCGCCAAAAAATATCAGTCAAAAGCGACGACTCCGGTTGAAGTGGAGGTCGTGTCTGGAATGAGCAGTCTCACCGTGACCATCGAAAAAGAGCCGCGTAAACCTTCGGAAAAACCACCCGAGGAACCACGGTTGGGAACTGATTAGCGGCCTCTAGCTGTCCGTTGAATTCGAGGTGTCTACGGTGTGAGTGTCATGCGGCTTGGAGAGAACGATGTGGGCGTTGACAGATCCCGGCCAAATCCATGCAACTCGTGACAACACCGTGACACCACGCCACCAGACTCCCCATCCGCTCACCCCGGGTATCAGTTGCCAGCGGACAGATTCGGCCAACTTCTCCCGTCTCCGCCCCGTGCTACCCCTTGTCTCCAACCATCTCGGACAACTCAGTCTCACTTTCCCAGTATCCGCGAAGCCCGTCACCGTCGGGTGTTAACGCGGTCGGCAGATCGTCCAAGAACTCCTCCATCGACCGGCTGCCGAGGCACCGCGACACGATGGCACGTTTGCTGTCAACCCTTCAAAGTAACCGATGAAGAGCATCCGAGAGTCGATCCCCGGGGAAACGACGATATAAGCGATGGCTTCAGAATCCTCGGGGACGGTGTGGTTCCCGACGAAGCCGTTGAAGTCGATGACGTTGAGGCGCTAGTTGAGCCAATTGGTGAAGTCATGGCCTGAAGTGGGTGAACAACTCTGGTGCGGCGATGAAGATGTCCTGCTGCTTAGGTCAGCGTTTGCCCAAGGCCATGGTTGCGTCTCATCAGACACGGGAGAACTCAGCAACAGTCACGTCAAGACCGGACCCGTCGAGTCATAGCCGGACTACGGCATTCAGCGCTGAACCCAAAATGATTCGGGCGGAGGGCGGAAGTGTGGTGACGCCAAGTGGTTGCCCGGCAACATCAGGGGTATTGACATGAGTGAAAGTTGGAGTATAGAGAATAATGCCTGCCAAAATTACTTTTCATCGTTCAAGTTACGGTACTGAGTGATGCTATCTTTGCTCACTTCCAATTCGGTGCGGTTGTGTGATGGCAGGAGCCGCCGTGAATTGTTACGGATCGGTGGTTTGTCGGCGTTGGGTCTGTCGTTGCCGCACCTCTGGCAAGGGCGAGCGTCCGGCAAATCAGCAGTGCGGGCGAAGAACTGCATCATTCTGTTTCTGACCGGTGGTCCGCCGCAGCATTCGACGTGGGATCCCAAGCCGGAAGCGCCGGCGGAGATCCGCGGCGAGTTTCCACCAATCGCCACCAACGTGCCGGGGATCCAGATCAGTTCCCTGTTTCCGAGGTTGGCAACTCAAGTGGATAAATGGTGCATCCTTCGAGCGGTAAGCACGGGAGACAATGCCCACTCCTCCAGCGGTTACTACATGCTGACCGGAGTACCGCACCAGCCGATGCAGGTGGAGAACGCCAATCCCGGAGCGCCGAACGACTGGCCGTTTATGGGCGCGATTGTACGGCGGTTGCGAGGGGATCGGAATGGTCTGCCGGCGGCGGTGCGATTGCCCATGCATATTTTCAACACCGATCAATCGGTCTGGCCGGGACAAGACGCCGGATTCCTGGGGCGAGCAGTGGACCCGTGGCTGTTCCGTTGTCAGCCAAACAATCCAGAGATGACGTTGGCCGAATTCACCCTGCCAGAGAATATGGATTTGGTCCGGCTGCAGCAACGGGGAGATCTGCTACGGCGATTGGACCGTCATCTCGCGGAATTGGCCAACCGCTCGACAGACCGTTGGACACCTCAGCAAGCCCAAGCTTTCGACTTGCTCAGTTCTCCCCGTGCCCGGGCAGCCTTCGACTTGTCGAGCGAATCCCCGAAGCTGAGGGATCGCTACGGTCGTACCCATTTCGGTCAATCCTGCTTGCTAGCCCGGCGGCTGATCGAGGCCGGCGTTTCCCTAGTCCATGTCAACTGGTATCGAGGACCGGAAGAACCCGACGACGCCCCCGTGTGGGACACACATGTTCAAGAAAGCAACCGCCTTAAAAATGTCTTAGCACCTATGACAGATCAGACGATCACGGCTCTCGTGAGCGACTTGGCCGACCGCGGCTTGCTCGAGGAGACGTTGGTGGCGTGCCTGGCGGAGTTTGGCCGCACCCCACGGTTCAACGGTCGCGCGGGCCGGGATCACTGGGGGCCGGTTTTTTCCGTCCTCCTGGCTGGTGGCGGCATCCGCGGCGGTTCTGTTTACGGCTCCTCGGACAAGTACGGGGCTTATCCCCAAGATGGCCGCGTCCTGCCCGAAGAGCTGCATGCCACCATCTACACCTGCCTGGGGATCGATCCGACCAGCGAATTGCACGATGCCCAAGGCCGCCCCTTCCCCATCAGCCGTGGCGAACCGATCCGGGCGATTCTGACCTGAGCCGGCCGCCTCGACGGCGTTAATCGCCCGAAAGTCAGCATCTGCTTTTTTTTCGGGAACGGCGCCGATGTCGAATCCGCCGAAGTTAAGGCCCCCGTGGACGTTGAGCCGTCGCAAGCTAGCCAGCCGAACTTCGCATGCACGACGCCCACAACCGTCGCCACCTGTATCTCACACCGCGTCCGCGAAGCGGTTCCACGGCTCCAGGCGGTTGAACGTGCTAGGCATCGCCCACAAGGTCGTGGACGGACGGTGAGCGTCCGATCGTTTCCTCACGCAATGGCTCCAGTCACTGGGCATCGTGGACACGGCAGCAACACCTCGACGGCGATCAGCGTGTCCTCATCGTCAGCCATCACCGCACCCATGCTCATGAGGCCGCCCGGACGCGGCGATCCCGGGTCAGTCCAGGATCGCCCACCACTCGTGCGGCATACAACAGCGTATGGCTTCCAGTCTCTTGACGATTAAAGCCGACCTAAGCTTCTGTCTGAACAGATCAAGGTTCGTGAACATGGCCTAAGACTCGGTGGCGGTGCAACATGCTCGATGCGAAAGTGCGGGCAGGCACTCAGGCCTTGTGGCTTTTCCCCGAGGTTCGTGCCAACCGGAGCGTTGATTTCGATCGCGACGACAGCCCGGACGTGGAAGCCGGGTCAGGTGTGCGAGGTTACCCGCGACGCCACCGGAAGCGCCAGACGGAGCCACCGCCTTGACGGGCAAGACCCCGCTTTGTTATCCGAGGAAGGCCGGAATCGCATCGGGGTTCAGAAAGCTCCGCGAATGGACCAGGAAGCAATCCCTGCCTGAACCTGTTACCGCAACGCGGGGATCTGCTCCGAGGGAACGAGCCGACCTTTTTCCAGATGCACGACCCGCTGTGCCCGCCCCGCTGCATGCGGGTCATGCGTGACCATGATGATGGTTTTGCGAAGTTCCGCCCGAAGCAACTCAAGTAAGTTCAAAACATCATCCGCGGATTTGGCGTCGAGTGCGCCGGTCGGTTCATCGGCGACGATGATGGTCGGATCGGTGACAATCGCTCGAGCAATGCCGACCCGCTGACATTGCCCTCCGGAGAGTTGCCCCGGGCGATGATCCATCCGGTCGAGCAGACCGACGAGTCCGAGAGCATTTTCCACCTGAGCTCGGCGTTGCGCCGCGGACAGTGGCAACAGCAAAAGCGGCAATTCAACATTTTCGTAGGCCGTCAGCACCGGGAGGAGATTGTAAAACTGAAAGATAAAGCCGACGTTGCGGGTCCGCCAATGGGCCAGTTCACTTTCGCTGAGGGCGCTAATTTCGATGCCGCCGACCGTAATTGTTCCCCGAGTGGGGGTGTCCAGCCCGGCAATCAGGTTCAACAGGGTTGTCTTGCCAGAACCCGACGGCCCCATCAAGGCAATGAATTCCCCCTCTTCAACATCGAGATTCAAGTCCATCAAAACATCAATGCGTTCTGTCCCGCGGGTGAAGGACTTGTACAGGTTTCGAACTTCGACGATGGCCATGCGATGTCTCTTGAGCAGCTGTGACAGTGAAAATTCTAGCGATCGCTGATTTTTCGCTATTCGAAGGTGAATCCGGGTGTTGTTGGGGGCAGCTCTCATCTCAGTCACGGCGAGACCGCCCGGGTTCTCTGGCTGAGTTCGGACGGGCCGGGAGAACTGACCAGGGGCAAAAATGAGACGACCGCGCTCATCTCAGGTTTGAGAAAGGTTCCAGGAACTTCCCCCTCCGGAAGCATGACTTTGACACGGACGTTGATGATACTCTTCGCGCGGTTTGCGATCGGCATGATCCGATCGAGCCGGCCTTCGTAGAGCCGTTCCGGATAAGCATCGGCTCGGATCCGACACGGCTGGCCGACTGTAAGCTTGCGGATGTCACGTTCAGGTATTTCCAGATCGACTTCGAGATCCGCCAGATCGGCGATGTCGCAAACCGAGCCGGAGGTCGCGGCGAAGGCCAGGGGATTGACGAGGTTGCCAAGTTCCGCTTTCTTCGTCAGCACGGTGCCGGTGATCGGGGCTCGGATAATGCAATTATCTAGCCGCCAGAGAGCTTGATCGAGTCGGGCCTGAGCGGCAGCGACTTCCGCCTTGGCGGCATTGATCCGCTCGGGACGGGGCCCTTCTTTAAGAATCGCCAAAGTCGCCTGAAGCCGATCGACGCGTGCCGATGCGGCCGAATATTCGGTTCGAGCTTGCACCAGTTCTTGCTGTGCCGCCGTATTCGCGATTGAAGTTAGCCGTTTCAAAACATCTTCCGCCCGCTGTTTCTGAGCTTGCGCTTCCCGCAACTCGGCCTCTACTTGTTGTAATTCAATGGGCCGGACTGATTCTGGCAGTTGCTCGGCTAGACGCATTTTGGCGGCAGCCAGGCTGGCTTCGGCTTCCGCGGCGGCAGTGCGATAACTGGTGTCATCAATTTTGGCGAGAACCTCGTTCTTCTGAAATAATTTCCCTTCAACCACATTCAACTCGGTAATCCGACCACCCACTTCAATCGGACTGACCGCAATTTGTTGAGCCGGAACTAAGTACCCCTTGACTTCGAGTTGAATCGTCCCCGGTTCCAGCGGTTTCGCAGCGGCCGCCGTTGCCGAGCTGGAATCAGCGTTTTGATTCGGGACTCGAGCAACTTGGGGGTCGGCTGGGGCAGCCCTGTAGCTGCGGATTGCGACCCCGGCCCAGGTCAGGGCCAGCAAGCCGCAGAGAATCCAGGGCAACCAGGTTGCTCCGCCGCCTCCCGACTTTGCGGCTGCCAGTTGCGTATCCAGCCGAAGTTGTTGAACACGATTCAGCAACTCGCTGTCTCTGGGAATACTTGCTACGCCATTTGCTTCAGAAGATCCTTGAGACGATCGGTGCGGCGGGGGAAGAACTTCGGCCACGGTCTCATTCATGATTCACTCCGCACATCGATGAATCCTCGTGGGAAACGCTGTCGGGGGAAAAGACCCGGCGGAACAGCCACTGGCAGGCTTGAAGCATTTTTTCCCGATCAAATGCCTGCGGATCGACGATCAACTGATCGGTCAAGCCTCGCAACAACGCCATGATGATTGATGCCAACAATTCCGGGGCGAAAGGGGCTTGGCTGAGCGATCGGCCGATTTCCTGCACCAAGAACCTCCGCCAGTTCTGATTTGCCGCGGCCAGCTTCGTCCGGATATCGTCACGATGGCCCACTTGCGCCAGAAACGTGTGCATCAACGCATATAAATTCTGATTGCGTTGAATGTGCGAATGAGAAACGGCGGTTTGCAAGCTATGACAAAACCCTTCCCAAGCCGAGCCGGCACCGGGGCGAACCCCACTGCTCCGCTCGGCATCGGCTAACTTCTCGATGATCATCCGTGCCAGCATGCGGTCAAAAACCGCCAATAAAATAGCTTCCTTCGTCGGAAAGTAATATGTCAACTGGCCCCGACTCATTCCCGCCCGATGTTCAATCCGACTGAGGGACAAACGCGGAAGTCCTTCACTGGCGATAATGGCCTCGGCAGCACAAAGAATTTCATCTCGGCGTTTCCGGGCGATTTCCGAATCAGGAGCTCCGGTAACGCAATGGTTTGCCGGCTGATCATGGGCCGTCGAATCGCTCGGAATTTCGATGTTCGCCATCCCGGCTGATTCTCCCCCGACCTGCCAGGAATTGCTGTCCTGAATTTTCACCGATCCCAGAACCTCTGGATTATCCCGACTTAAGGTTATCGTCGCCGTTCAACACGGTTGCAGGGATCATCAGCAACGAAAAAACCGAATATTATGACGGAGTAAACACTGATGATCACATGACACCTGATTCTAGACTGATCAGTCTACACGGGTCAAGTTCGGGAATTTTTGCGGGCACCTTCACAGCTATGAAGAGTATTTTGCGGGGCTTATCTGACTGCTCCAGAATTCCAGGCTTATCCTTGTCTTCATAGCGTCGGTTCGCATTTACGGTACGATCAGAAAAAGTAGCAAATTCGGCTGAAATTCCTCGGCGATTCCGGACGATGACAATTCGGAGTTTGCCGATCGGAGGGAATCGGGGGAAAGCGCTCCGTGGCGAAGCGGTGGCAAATTGCACAGACAGTCGCCAGCCTGATGACCCTCAGCGTAATCAGCGTCATCGGGTGTCGAACGGCGAGCCTGGAGGGCGGTGGAGAAATCCTGCCGCCGCCTCGGCAAGGGCGCGGCCCGGATTTACCCCGGCAAGCGTCAGCGGCAATCCAAGTGGATCTCGACCGGCTGCCAATCTTGGATCCCCGGACGATGGCGGTGACTCCCCGACCGGAAACGGTTCGAGGTCTGACGGAAACCGACTGCTGGTATGCAGCGGTCGCCTTTCCTCCGCCGCCAGATCTTTTTGAACCCGGATTTGCACAACCGTGGCTCGATCCAGCCGCCTGCCAAAATTGCGGCGAAGCAACCAAGGCGTTGCTACGGGATGCCCGTGAGTCGATCGATGCCGCCACCCGGAACACAGCGGCGGGGCTGGCTCTTGAGGACTTTTACCGTCTCGCCGATGTCGAGGCACGAGCGGAACTGCTACGTTCCGCTTTGGCTACACTGGAGGAGTTGCAACAACGAACCGAGGAGGCCCGCGGTCTGGGAGTCAGCGTGCCTGTTTTGCCCGAGGATCTTGATCGGCAGAGGCTCAGCCTTCTACGATTGTTGTATCAATCGGAACTTGGTTTACAATTGTTGAATATCCGGTTGAAACGCCGCATGGCCTTGCCGGGAACGATGCCCGAGCGGTTATGGCCGAAGTTTTTGCCAGAGATCACTGTCGAGCCGATTGATGTCGCCGGGGAAATCCAGCGTGCCTTATCTCAACGGCCGGATTTGCGGTTGTTGCGAATGCTCTATTTGCGGCTTGATCCCGAGACCCTGCCGGCCGTCCGAGAAATCCTGCACAGCCGTCTGGATCGTCGCGAAGCCCCGGCACGCCCACTTTCCGGGCTTATTCTCGGGCTCCTGGCCGAACGCCGCCGCTTCAGCGAGTATGATGCTGTGGCCAGGGCCGAAGTCGCCGTTTTGCGGCAACAGTTGGCAGATCTGATCGCCTTGCGGGAACGCCAAACGGCCGACGAGATCCGCTCGGTCGCCGCGATCCTCTCCACACAACTCCGCCACATTGCCATCGCACGCTGGAATCTTGAGCAGTTGCGAGGAAAAGCTGCTTCGCCATCCTCTGGTGTTCTCGCGCAACTGGCCGCGAAACTCGAAGCCGCCCAGGCAGAGATCGAGTTAATCGAAGCGGTGATGGCCTGGCATCAGGCCAAGTTGCGGTTGCGAATCACCCGCGGCGAGTTCGCACAACCACCCTCAAGTTCTCCCGTTTCATAAATTCCATCCATCACAACTTTCGGGGTTTCTCTTCGAAATCATAGCCAACAGTAGCAAATCGACTATGATGTCTGCGCGTCACGGTCGTTCAATGAGTCACAAGGGGAACATGGCATGAAGTCTCGGTTCATCGCGGCGCTGGTTGCGACCCTGATCGGATGGGCAGCGTGCGTTGCTCAGTCGCCAACACCATTACCCTTATTCATCGGGCAATCGCAGCCCCTGGGAAAAATCCTCAACGACATTAAGACCGCCGCCAACGCCGTCGGCGGCAGAAAAGCCGTAAACCAAATCGATGAATCAATCAAAGAAAAACTCGGAGAAAAAGGTTTTCTCGGGCTCGATCTGAACCGTCGCATCGTCGGATATGCTCATCTCTCGGATGAACCTGAAAAATCTTCAGGTGTTATCCTGGTTCCGATCACCAGCGAAGCCGATTTCAAAGACTTTTTAATTCGCCTTTCGAGCGATGACGGCGAAGCCCAGCTGGAACTGAGGGCGGTAGACAATCATCCCGGACTCTATCTGGTGGTCAGTAAAGATGCGGACAACGATGTGCCGATTCGGCTGCGATTTCATGATCGCACGGCTTATTTCGGCTTCAATGTCCCGGACGCCGCCATGGCCGCAAGCAAATTGTTGCCTGCCGGTCAATTGATTCGAGCGACTGATGATTCTTTCTTTTCCTATGAAATGCATTTGAGTCGGTATCCACAAGCGTTGAAGGCACGGAATCTCGAGCAAATCAAAGAACTGGGCGGAATGTTGGATGTGGCCCCACTTCCCGCCGGTGCCAAGCGAGCCGCTGAAGAACTGCTCGCCATGCTCAAGCGGATGAGCTTGGCTGTGCTCGATGAAGCAGATGTTGCCGCTTACCGCTTCCGATTTGATCCCGAACGGGTCGAAGCTGTCATCGAAACCGCGTTGATCCCGAAGCCAGGAACTCCTCTGGCCAAGGAAATCACGGCCCGCAAGCCGACCGAAAATCGCTTCGCCAGCCTGATCGGCAAGGATACCGTCACCGGCTTTGTCACCCGGCTGCCGCTGTTTGCCCCGGAGATTCGCAAAGCGATTGAACTCGGGCTGGAGGAAGGCGTCAATCTCGCGGCGGCCTCGATCCCCGATGAATTTCAACCACTCGTGGAAGAAATCCGCGCGACTCTAACTCGAACGGTCAAAACTGGCCAGTTTGATCTGGCAGCCAGTCTGAACGGCCCGGATTCAGCAGGGCTTTATTCCGTTGCCGTCGGTGTCTCACTCGAAGAGACTGCCAAACTAGAAAAGATTCTGCGTGAACTTTTCAACAAATATAAAGCTGATCAGCCGGCACTCAACTTTCTGAAACTCGATGTCGCTCGAGTTGGCCCGACCAGCATTCATGAACTTCCCGCGGGGCCGTTCTTACCCCCGGATGGACAATCCGTTTTCGGCAAACCATCTTCATTATATTTCGCCTTCGCGCCGAAGGGTTTGTACCTCACCTTCGGACCGAAAGCCCTCGAAACCATAAAAGCTGCCATCGCGGCGGAACCCTCACCGGCCCGAGTGCTGGATATCCAGATGAATCCTGCCCGGATGGCGAAACTCATACAACAGTTAAATCCTGCGGCCGGAATGGCCACAGATAAGATTCTCGATGCGCACGATCAACTCATTTCTGCTGTCTATTTGAACGTGATGGGAGGAACAGAGCTTCGAATTCAGATCGGACTGAACTTGAAATCATTTTTGAAGTATGCGATGATTAGAAGTGCTGATTCAGATGATTGAATTATGAGTATGCCATCCACGTCGCAATAACTTACGTCACGGATGGCATACACGGCTTGAAAGTCATTATTCTTTCGGAATTAAAACGGTGTCGATGACGTGAATCACACCGTTTTTCGCTTTAATATCCGTCTTAACAACCTTGGCATTTCCAAGCATAACAGCTTCATCATTCACCGCAATCGTGAAGCCGTTCACACTTTTACCATTCATTTTAAGAACGTCTTTTGCCATCACGCTCTTGCCAACGACGACATGTGCCAGCAAAATTTTCTTGAGCAATTCTTTGTCAGCGAGCACCGATTCCAATTTCTCCTTGCCCAGTTTTTCAAAGGCTGCATTTGTCGGTGCGAAAACGGTGAATGGCCCTTTGCCCTGCAATGTTTCGACAAGACCTGCTGCTTTCACCGCCGTCACCAAAGTGCTAAACTGCGGGTTGTTCACGGCAATCGCCACAACGTCTTCATCATCCGCGTACGTTTGAGACGTAAGCGTCAAACATCCAGCAAAAGCAAGCACGACCATCAACCAGGTTTTCATGGAGCCCCCTCCGAAAAACATCCTCAATTCCCTGTTAAACTGCTTAACAGGTCAAAATCATTGCTAGATCGAGAAAATCCGGTTTGACCAGTCACCGCGGGTTTTTCCAAGAAATCCTCTTGCGGAACACGAATTTTGCTGACGATAATTCCAGCACACGAAGGACTGCTTGGATTTTGTAACTATAGCGCTCTTAATTCGATCCAAGGATCGGGGCAGACTCCAGCGATCCTTGCCAGACTGATTTCAAGGACGACTCTATGTCAAGACTCCGGGAAGGACTCCGGGAGAGTCGCCTGTTCACAATCGAACCGTTTCTTGGATTCGGGCCGAGTCGCTTCCGACCATCCGGCTGGATGCCAACCACACACACCCTGCGAGGCCGGAAGCCCAGTCAGTTACTGCCTCAGGTCCGGGCCACGGCACCGCTTGCCCCCGGAGTCTACGGCATGCTCGATCGCCATGGCCGAGTCATCTACATCGGAAAAGCCAAGTGTTTGCGGAGACGATTGCTCAGCTATTTCCGCAGCCACAGCCGAGATCCAAAAGCAGGCAAAATTCTCCAGCAGACCCGCACCTTGCTCTGGGAACAAACCGCGGATGAATTCTCCGCCTTACTGCGGGAACTAGAACTGATTCACCGGCTCCGCCCACGAATGAATGTTCAAGGCCAGCCCGGACAACAGCGTTATGTTTACCTCTGCGTGGGACGGGCTCCCGCCCCCTCGATCTATCTCGCTCGCTCTCCCCAGAAAGGGGATATCGCGAGTTACGGACCGCTCATTGGCCGCGGCCAACTGGATGAGGCCGTACGCCGACTCAACGACTGGTTCCAACTTCGTGACTGCTCTCCGCGACTACCGATGCGGTTTTCCGATCAAGCGAGCTTATTCCCGGAAGAGAAGAAGTCAGCAAAATGCTTGCGTTACGAACTCGCAACCTGTCTTGGCCCGTGTGCTGGCTATTGCTCGCGGAGTGAATATGCCGAAAAAGTTCGGGCTGCTGTCGCCTTTCTGGACGGGCATGATCGTAGCCTCTTGCAACTTCTCGAAACGCGAATGTCTCAAGCCGCTCAGGAACTCCGCTTTGAGCAGGCAATGGCCGATCGCGATCGCTGGAAGGCTTTAAAACAACTGGATGAGCGACTCACCTTCTTACGAGCCGCTCGGCAACACCAATCGTTCATCTACCCGCTCCAAGGTTCGGCAGGTAGCAGATTCTGGTATCTGATTGATCAGGGGGATGTGCAAGCCGTGATCCCCGAACCACACGATTCACAAAGCCGGAAGCAGGCCAGGGAACTGATCGAGAAGATCTACACCCAACCGCGACATGCAGCCCCAGGAAATGAACATCACGCCGATAGCATTCTCCTCGTGGCCGCCTGGTTTCGAAAACACCCGGAAGAGAAACACCGACTTCTGCCACGGGCTGACGCCATCCGACGCTGCACTGAACCTGAGTCCACACCCGTAACAACTTGAAGTTTCCGCGTTGCCCGGGAACCCTGACTTAGCTGAGAACGCCACAACAGCATGCGAAATTGTCGGAGTTTGCACAAAAGAATCCCGATCAACTCTTGACTCAAATGCGGTAGTCATTATGATCAAATATTCCCGAAGTGTTCTTCGGGAATCGTTGTGATAAGTGCGTGGAGGCTAGGCGTGGCCGGTTTCGCCAACGAACGGATCCGGATCCGGATGGAAGGATACGATCACGAAATTCTCGACCGCACCGCGGCAGAAATTGTCGATACGGCCCAGCGGACTGGCGCAGATGTTCGCGGCCCGATTCCATTACCGACCCGGGTCGAACGCTATACCGTGTTACGGAGCCCGCACATCGACCGTAAATCCCGAGAACAGTTCGAAATTCGAACACACAAACGGCTCGTGGATATTTTGCAACCGACCGCAAAAACGATTGAAGCCCTGAATAAAGGGTTGAGTTTGCCACCCGGTGTTGACATTAAAATTCGAGTGATGAGTGCATCGGGGGCTTGAATTTCGTAAGAGTTTGATTAAGATAAACATTTTGCATGGCGGTGCCGCCAGATGTGTGGTGCCGCCGGCTTTTTTCTGAACTCGGGCTTCGGGTCAGTCCTTCGATCGATCGGCCGTTTTGGCGAATCATCGAACCAGACAACGCGACCTGTGACCACATTCCCACGAGTGGTCCACGGCCCAGGGAAGGTGAGTGATGGCGGAAGAGATTAGCAATTCGGCAGAAATGCCGGGCGTCATGCCATTGATCAGCGAAGTCACTGAAACGATTGCCGTGCCCGTCCACAATAAACAAGGTCAAATCATTGAAACCTTGTCTGTGGACCCTGCGGAATTCGGTGGCAAAATCAATCGCATTTTGATGCACGAAGTTGTGTTGATGTACCGTGCCAACCAGCGGGCGGGCACCCACAGTACGCTTCGCCGGGGTGAAGTCGCCGGGAGCACGAAAAAAATCTTCCGTCAGAAAGGTACCGGGAATGCTCGGGCAGGAACGAAACGAACCAACAAACGCCGAGGCGGCGGTACAGCCAAAGGCCCCAAGCCCCGCGATTACTCTTACAGCCTGCCGAAAAAAGCGATTCGCTCCGCGACGCGGATGGCCATCCTCAGCAAACTCCGGGACGGGGAAGTCGTCATCGTCGATGAGTTCGGCGTAACCGCACCGAAAACAAAAGAGATGCTGGCGATTCTGAAAACTATTCCGGTCGGCACCAAAACAAATGCCGCCGGAGTGGAAAAAACCCTGACCCTCGCCGATGTTAGCTTGCTTATCGGCACCAACGGCTACGATATCAACGTCTATAAGTCGGCACGGAATCTCGATGGAGTGAAAATCCTTCCCGTGCATGAGTTCAACTGTTATGCCGTGCTTCGCCCTAAACGGCTTGTCCTTAGCAAAGCTGCCTTTGAAGCACTGCGAGCAAAAGCCCAAGGAAATGCACCGGCAAACGTCGCCGCCGGGTAACAGCCCGCATAAACCCCAGGAATATCGGCAAGCCAACAGGACCGCGAACAGGCAAGAGACGGAGTATTATCAATGCGAGCACGATCGAGGCCAAAACGCTGTCTGCGGAAGCTGCAAGCCCGGCAACCCTGCGTTCACGGTCCGACCGGTGTAGAATTACGCCCTTATCAAGTCATTCTCCGGCCGCTGGTTACGGAAAAGGGGACGCACCAAAGTACCCGGTACAACAGTTACTCGTTTGTTGTTAATCCCCTTGTCAACAAGCTTCAGATAAAACAAGCAGTTGAAGAATTGTTTAATGTCCGCGTCGAAAAAGTCCGGGTTCAGCTTTACAAAGGTAAAAGAACCCGCTTCCGTATGGTGGAAGGCCGACAGCCAAATTGGAAAAAAGCCATTGTGACCTTGAATGAAGAATATAAAATCGAATTTTTCTAATTGCTAGCTATTTGCTGGATAGCCTTTTATTATTGTATCGACTAATAGATCCAATGCTATCAGACTGGGGCGAGTGAGATCGACATGGGGATCCGTAATTACAAGCCGACATCACCGGGGCGACGAGCCGGAATGGTTTCCGACTTCGCCGATTGTACCTACCCGAATGAAAATCGCCCCGAGAAGTCGCTTCTTGAACCGTTGCCCCGTAGCGGCGGCCGGAACCACCACGGCATTATCACCGCCCGCTTCCGCGGCGGCGGTCACAAGCGGATGTACCGCAAGATCGACTTTAAACGGAAAAAAGATGGCATCGAATCCGTCGTGCTGCAAATTGAATATGATCCAAACCGCAGCGCACGGATCGCCTTACTCGAATACACCGACGGAGAACGTCGTTACATCCTTGCACCCGATGGGTTGAAGGCTGGCGATAAGGTGATCAGCGGCTCCGACGAGACGGTGGAACCGCGGTTGGGAAATTGCTTACCGCTCTCCCGAATTCCGCTTGGGATGATTGTTCACAACATTGAATTGATGCCAGGCCGCGGCGGACAAATTTGCCGTGCCGCCGGCTGCTCGGCCACCCTCACGGCTCGTGAAAAAGACTGGGCACAACTGACGATGCCCAGTGGCGAAGTTCGCCGGGTGTCTAGCCGCTGCCGAGCCACTATCGGGAGTGTTTCTAACCCCGATCATATGAACATCAGTATCGGGAAAGCCGGGCGGGTCCGCTGGAAAGGCCGCAAACCCCACAACCGGGGCACCTCGATGAACCCGCACGATCACCCGATGGGTGGCGGCGAAGGTCGAACCTCGGGCGGACGCGATCCCTGTTCCAAGACCGGCGTGCTGGCCAAAGGCGGCAAGACCCGAAAGAAGCGAAAACCTGGAAATAAAGCGATTATCCGACGCCGTCCCTCTGGCCCTCACCAGTTGAGTACGAAATAATCCCTGATTCAGGGAGTTTGCCGAATCGCCGAATGGCGCGGCCGATTCGAATACCAAGGCTTTGCAACCGGAAACAACGCCTTAGCAAAACAACGCCTTAGCACAACAACGCCTTAAGGAACAGGGCGACTCACGATCGGACAATCTTGATAAGCGTATTCACGACTCGGGTAGAACCATGGGACGTTCGCTGAAAAAAGGGCCCTATGTCGATCTTCGGCTGCTCGCCAAAGTCGAGAAAATTGGCAATCGTGAAGCCATTAAAACTTGGTCACGGGATTGCACGATCGTGCCAGAATTTATCGGTGCGACCTTTCTCGTCCATAATGGCAAAGCGTTTCAAAAAGTTTATGTGACGGAAGAAATGGTCGGCCACAAACTTGGTGAATTTTCCCCAACCCGGGTCTTCAAAGGTCATTCAGGCGGTAAGAAGAAATAACTTGGGCAACGCGAGAACTTAAGTCTTCTCCCTTGAATATGCGATAACTCCGAGCCTCATCCCAGGGATAGATGGGGCTTGGTTTTAATGATGGTTGACTCATAGAGTCCGACACAGGCAATCGAACAGACACGAGCTATTGTATAATGGACGGATAAGCGATGGACCAATATACCGCCAAACATCGATTTGCAGATGTCGCTCCTCGTAAGATGCGACCATTTGCTCAATTGATTCGAAATCAAAATGTTGATGTTGCTCTGGAGCAACTCCGTTTTTACCCGAACCGCGGAGCCCGGCTGATCGAGGCCGTTTTGAAAAGCGCCATCGCCAATGCCCAGTATCAAGGTGTCCGCGATCTTGACGAACTGATCGTTACCGAAGCGCGAATTGATGGGGCACCGATGTACAAAAGGATTCGGCCTCGCGCTCGCGGCACGGCCTTCATGATTAAACGCCGACTGTCGCACATCATCATCTCAGTGGGGCCTGAAACCGAGGTCGAGACTGAGCCAGGGAACGTTCAAACTCAACCGCTGGCCGCCACGGTGACACCGACAGAGTCAGCCCCTGCCCTGCCCGTCGCCCCGAGCCTGCCCGTACCTGCCGCTAAGACAACGCCTGCTGCTCCGACGTCCACCGGCTCCGAGACAGTCGGCGAACGCCCCTCCTCGGCCGACGACGCTTCAGCTTCGACCATCACGGCAGCCTCGCCGGAGGAACCGATCGCTTCTCGCCCGGCAGAATCGGCCGCTGTCGAAAGCTCAGCGGCGCAAGCGGGTGGATCGCCTGCCAGCAGCGACCCAGAAACGTCTTCCGATACGCCAAAACAATCTCCCCCCGGCGGAGAGTGATATTCGTTCCAGGACAAGCCGGAAACGCCTCAGTGATTTGGAGCAAATGACCCGGAGAGACTTCGAACACGAAAGCGACTTCAATCAAGCGATAGAATTTGAACAATAATGAGAATAACTCCGCTGCAATAAAGGATCTTGTTTATGGGTCAGAAAGTTCGGCCGACAGGCTTTCGCACCGGGATTATGCAGCCGTGGGTGAGTACATGGTACGCCAGTAAGCAGGATTATGCGGAATTGTTAGTGGAAGATTTCCGCATTCGGGAATTTGTTCATCAGTTTCTGACGAACAAAAAGGATCGCAAGGAACAACGACCGGCCATCGCGAAAATCAAAATTGACCGGACCCGAGAGAAGGTGACCGTCACCATTTTCAGTAGTCGAATCGGGGCGATTATCGGCAAAAAAGGCGAGAAGATTGAAAAATTGACCCAAGCCCTGGAAAAACTCACTCGTCGCCACATCGAAGTGAAGACGATTGAAGTCAACCGCCCGGAGATCGAACCCCAACTCGTGGCGGAAGACATTGCCGAGCAACTGGAAAAACGGGCCAGTTTTCGGCGAACGATGAAAAACGCGATTCAGCGAGCCATGGAAAATGGTGCTCGGGGAATCAAATTGCAACTGTCAGGCCGCCTCGGTGGCGCGGAAATGGCCCGTTGCGAAAAGGCAATGGATGGCAGCATTCCGCTAAGCACGCTTCGAGCCAAGGTGGACTACGGTTTCGCCGAGGCTAGCACCCCGCAAGGGAATATCGGAATCAAGGTCTGGATCAACAACGGCGACTTTGTAACGGGAGACATCAACGATGCCACTGATGCCCAAGCGGGTCAAGTTTCGAAAAAGCCAACGCGGCGTCGTAAAGGGTAAGCAAACCCAGAAAAAATACCACGGCCCCATCAAAGGGTTTGCCGCCCGTGGCAATTACGTCGCCTACGGGGATTTTGGCTTGCAAGCGCTCGAAGGCGGCTGGCTGTCGGCGGAATCGATCGAGTCGGCCCGGTTGGCCATGACCCGATTTGTTTCCGGGGAAGGACGATATTATTTGCGAGTCTTTCCCCATAAATCGATCACGGCCATCCCCGCGGAAACACGAATGGGGAAAGGCAAAGGCGAACCTGAATACTGGGCTGCGGTGATCCGACCGGGCACGATCCTGTTTGAAATTGGCGGCTTGCCCGAATCCGCAGCAAAAGAATGCCTCGCTCGTGTCGCCTACAAAATGCCGTTCAAATGTCGTTTTGTCGGGCGGCGACCAAGCGTATAACCTGCGGCGCGAATTCTGTGAGAGATCAAGACCGGGTTCTTGATCTCTCACTTGTGTTGAGGAACGCACCAATGAAAGCTAGTGAAATTGTCGGCATGAGCGACGAACAATTGGCACTGACTTTAGCGGATACCGAAAAACATCTGTTCCAGCTACGATTTCAATCCGCAACCGATCGTTTGGAAACACCTTCCGAGATCAAGAAGGCACGAAAAGATATTGCCCGGATTAAAACCGAGATCCGCCGCCGCGAACTCGCCAAGCTTTCAACGTTGCCCAGAGAAAGCTTGAATCAACGACTGAGTCAACTGCAGACAAACACGCACGGCCCCGGGAAACGGCGAATCAAACGCGAATTGGCCCGGTTGATTCGTCTCGGAGCAACCCCAACTCCGCAGCATAATTCCTCCAATTGAGGCCCGCAACCATGACAACGGAAGCGAACCATCCAACGGTAAGTCCACGAAGCGAACGCGGCAATCGCCGCATTGTGGTCGGTACGGTCACCCGGGATAAGACTTTGAAAACCCGCCGGGTCGAAGTCGAACGCCTCGTCCGGCATCCCAAATATGGAAAATTCATCAAACGGCGGACGATCTGTTACGTTCACGACGAACGCAATGAGTCGGCTTTGGGTGACACCGTGGAAATTATGGAATGCCGGCCAATGTCACGAACGAAACGCTGGCGGCTTGTGCGTGTTGTGGCGAAAGCACCCATGCGAACCCTCTCGCAACTCGAAGGAGCAGTCCCCGGTAGCGAGCCCACAACCGTAGCTGCCACCGCAACATAAGCGAGAAATGATCATTGCTAGAGACTTTCGACTGATCAGTCATCTAGACACTCACGAGTCACGCCATGATTCAAATGTATACCTACCTCGATGTCGCCGACAACACGGGTGCCAAGGAAGTCATGTGCATCCAAGTGCTTGGCGGCAGTAAACGCCGGGTCGCTTACCTTGGCGATATCATTCGCGCCAGCGTCAAGAAGGCGATTCCCGGTGGCGATGTCAAGCCCGGTGATGTCGTCAAGGGCGTAATCGTCCGGACCCGGGTCGCTACCCGCCGCGATGATGGCAGTTACGTCCGTTTTGACCGGAACGCTCTTGTGCTTTTGGACAACGACAACAATCCCCGAGGCACCCGCATCTTCGGTGCCGTTCCGCGGGAACTTCGGGCAAAATTTAACAAAATTATCAGCTTGGCCGCGGAAGTCGTCTAAATTTTCGCTTGATTCTCACGAGACACCGCTGAAATCGGAAGGCTACCATGTTTATTCGCCGTGATGATATTGTCGAAGTCCTTGCCGGTGACGACAAAGGGAAACGTGGCCGGGTTTTGCGGGTACTCCGCGCCGAAAATAAAGTCGTTGTCGAAGGCATCAATCGGGTATACAAGCATTTAAAACCGTCGCGGCGGAACCCCCAAGGAGGTCGGCTTTCCAAAGAAATGCCGATCCATGCCTCGAACGTCGCCTTGATCGACCCGCAAACCAACCGTCCGACCCGCGTCGGTGTCCGCTACCTTCCCGACGGTGCCAAGGAACTTTATGCGAAACGAAGCGGGGCGCGGATCCGGTTAATCAATGCGAAACCGAATCCCCGCTATGCGAGTTCCGCACACCAATAAGGGAACAACGCCAGATCAGTGCCGGATCCCAGCGTCGCAGCAACGGTGTCTGGCGTGAACAATGTGGCCCAGATGTCCCCGTCGGCATGGGGCAATGACAGGGCCAGGAGGAACTGTAAATGTCTCGGTTGTACGAACGATACGAAAAAGAGATTGTTCCGACGCTGGCGAAAAAGCTGGGGCGAAGCAATCGCCTGAGCCTGCCCCGGTTGCAGAAAATTGTCCTCAACATGGGTGTGGGCAAAGCCTTGCAAGACAAAAATCGCCTGCCGGAAGCCGCGGAACATCTGGCACTGATTACCGGCCAGAAACCACAAATCACCCGAGCCAAACAGTCGATCAGCGGCTTTCGACTCCGCGCCGGCTATGAAATCGGTTGCCGGGTCACGCTTCGTGGCAAACGGATGTATGAATTCCTGGATCGGTTGATTTGCCTGGCTTTGCCGCGAATTCGCGACTTTCGGGGCGTTAATCCGAAAAGTTTCGACGGCAATGGCAACTATAATATGGGGCTGACGGAACAACTCGTCTTCCCCGAAATTGACCCGGATAAAGTCAATTTCACCCAAGGCATGGATATTACCATCGTGACGAGCACTCGCAAGGACGAGGAAGCCCGCGAGCTTTTGAAACTGTTCGGAATGCCGTTCCGGGAATAACCCGGCGGCAGAAGTCGAGGAACCTGTGTCCGATTCTGCTCAATTGATCCTGATCGCGGAACGGCCAATCTCGCATGCAGCCGGCAGCATGCCAGGAGCAGGCAGGCAGCACGACAGTTGCAGGCACGAGGTTGGTACGCCGAAGGAGTAATGAATGTCGACAACAGCAAAATTAGCCCGCTACAAAAAACAGATGGCAGCCTTGGCCGCGCATAAAGCGGAATTGGCCAAGCCCGAAGATCAACGGGACCCGAAAAAAATCCTGCGGCCCCGCGATCTCATTCGGATCCGCCATCGCTGTCAAATCACCGGCCGGCCCCGGGCTGTTTACCGTAAGTTCGGAGTTTGCCGCATCGTCTTCCGAAACATGGCCAGCGACGGGCTGATCCCCGGCGTTCGTAAAGCGTCCTGGTAACCGCGACACTCGGCCTTCAGGAGAAAATCACCATGATGACCGACCCGATCGCGGACATGCTTACCCGAATCCGCAACGGCAATAACGTCGAACGACCCTACGTTGAAATGCCGGCCACGAAGTTGAAAGTTGCCATCGCCCGTGTCCTGGTTGAGGAAGGCTTCATTCTCGGCTATCGGGTCGGCAAACAGGTGACCAACCCGGAAACAGGGGTTCCGGAATTTCAAGAAGTCACCGACCTCGGCCAACCTCACGTTGTTCTGCAAGTGTTCTTGAAATATGGTCCGGATGGCGAAAAAGTCATCCGCCACATCGAACGCTACTCAAAACCGGGTCGGCGGGTCTATCAAGGTTATCGCGAGGTTCGCCGGGTTCTCGATGGCCTGGGTATTGCCATTCTCAGCACCAGTAAAGGCGTGATGAGCGACCGCCAAGCCAAACAAGCGAAGCTGGGCGGTGAAATCATTTGTACCGTCTGGTAACTTACACTGAACGATGGCCGCGATCCCGGCCTGCGTGCCGGGTTAAGCCAGGAGGATCGATCCGTGTCACGAATCGGTAAACAACCTGTGATCATCCCCCCCGGGGTCAAAGTGTCAATCAACGGCCAGACCGTCAAGGTAGAAGGGCCGAAAGCGAAACTCGAGACCACCTTTCACCCAAACATGACCATTCAAACGGATGGGAAAACGATCACCGTCACCCGCCCGGATGACAGCCGGCAAAACCGTGCCTTACACGGTCTGACACGAGCCCTGCTTCAAAATATGATTGTCGGCGTGACCACAGGTTATCAAAAGCGTTTGAAAATCGAAGGCGTTGGCTATCAAGCCGCGATGAAAGGTAAAGGGGTCGAACTTACGGTCGGTTTCGCCAATCGTATTGTGCATAACCCCCCGGAAGGAATTACGGTCAGCGTGCCCGACCCGACGACGATCGTGGTCTCCGGCTCGGATAAACAAAAAGTCGGCCAGTTTGCGGCCGAGATCCGCGCCAGCAAGAAACCCGAACCGTACAAGGGCAAAGGGATCCGTTACGAAAATGAAGTTGTTCGCCGGAAAGAAGGCAAATCGTTCGCCGCTGGGAAATAACCCGACGCCAGCGGGAACCTTGCCCGCGCTATTCGCTGTAGTCGCCAGCGAGCATTGCCCCGGCAATTTTTATCCACCCCGAGATGACGGCGAATTATGGACGCACAAAAGCACAAAGCGAAACAAGCACTCCGCCGGAAATACCGTGTTCGGCGTAAAACTCGCGGCACTACCAACAAACCGCGACTCAGTGTTTTTCGCAGTAATTTGCATATCTACGCGCAACTGATCGACGACGATCAGCAGATCACGCTGGCCGCGGCATCCAGTGTGGAAAAAGCAGCGAATTTGCAGTACGGCGGTAACGTGGCCGCCGCGATGACCGTCGGCAAATTACTCGCCGAAAAAGCCAAAGCCAAAGGCATCACCGTGGCCACCTTCGACCGAGGCTCCTACCGCTTCCACGGCCGGGTCAAAGCACTCGCCCGTGCGGCCACGGAAGCGGGACTGATTTGCACCGGTCTCGTGGATGAGCCGAAAAAGAAACGCGAAACCACCGTTGCCGATGCTAAAAGCAAAGCGAAAAGCGACGGCAAGAAAAAACCGGCAAAAGCGTAAACCGCCAAGCCGGCTCACGCGAACGATTCGGGCAACGAGAAATCTCGGCGAACCGGTAGAATTTCACAAGGATCAGGCGAGAATCACTCATTGACGCATTCCGATGATTCCGATCGATCGTCACTTTTGGAGTGATCAACGATCGGGATGATCGCTGACAACGAGGGAAGCATGGCACGTGAACGGGGTGATCGAGGGGATCGTGATTCCCGCGATCAGGCGATGGTTGATTATGTGGTCAAAATCAAGCGTTCGGCGTGCGTAGTCAAAGGCGGCCGCCGTTTCAGCTTTAATGCGCTGGTTGTGGTCGGCGACAAGCAAGGGAAAGTCGCCTTCGGCTACGGCAAAGCGAACGAAGTTCCCCCCGCCGTGGAAAAAGCGATCAAAGAAGGCGAAGTTCAAGCCCGCCGCTCCCGAAAAATTCAGTTACGGGGAAGCACGATTCCTCATCGAATCATTGGCAAATATGGTGCCAGCCGGGTGATCCTTGTTCCGGCTGGCCCGGGGACCGGTGTCAAAGCCGGCCCAGGCGTCCGGGAAGTGCTGCAAGCCGCCGGCATTCAAAACATTCTGACAAAAACTCACGGCAGCACCAACCCGATCAACCTGGTCAAAGCGACCATCAACGGCTTACAACAACTGCGGACCCGGGAAGAAGTTGCCCGGTTGCGAGGAGTAGCAATTTAATGGACCTGACGCATCTTTCGATAGGTGTTCCGAAACGCAAGCTCAAAAAGCGTGTCGGCCGGGGGCCCGGTTCGGGTCATGGGAAAACCTGCGGCCGCGGCCATAAAGGCCAATATGCCAGTGCGGGTGCTGGAAAACCGGCAACCACATTCACTGGCGGCCAGACGCCGATCCATCGCACCTTCCCGAAACGCGGCTTTTCCAACGCCCGCTTCCGAAAAGTTTGGGCCGAAGTCAACGTTCAGGATCTGAATAGCTTCGATGACGGTGCCACTGTCGATATGACGGCACTCAAAGCAGCACGGTTGGTTTCTGGCAGTTTTGATGGCGTGCGAATTCTAGGCGAGGGCGAGCTCGGCAAAAAGCTGACCGTAAAGGCCGATCACTTCACGAAATCCGCACGCGCAAAAATTGAAGCCAAGGGGGGAGTCTGTGAGTTGATTCCCCCGCCCCGCAAACCCGTTCGGAATAAGATGGGCCAAGGGAAACATTCCGCCAAGGTGAAAGCGGCCCGTTCCGGAACTTAAGCGCTGCATCAGAAAATCTCCCCGCAGCAACTGAATACCCCCGAGGTGGTCAGGATCCACCCCGAGACAGAGCGGAGTTATCATGGATCCCGTGAAGTTAAGAGTTCTGCTGATCAGTAGCGTTTTCGCCACGATCGGTGCCGCCGCCTTTTATTTCGGACAAGTGGATGGCTGGCTGGCGATGCTGGCCGGCGTCGCTTTACTGTTCGGATTCCTCGGGATCGGACTGACCTTTGCCCCACAACAACTGATCACCATCTTCGCCATTCCGGAACTTCGCAAGAAAATTTTTATCACCTTGATGTTTTTGATGGTCTATCGGGTCGGCTATTACATTCCCCTGCCGATGATCGATCAAGAACTGATGCAACAAAAAATGTCGCAAATCGCGGGGGGTGCCCTCGGCAAAGTGTTTGGCTTCGTGTCGCTCTTTTCCGGCGGTAACCTGAGTACGGCCTGTATCTTCGCCCTCGGCATTATGCCGTACATCTCGGCCTCGATTATTGTTCAGCTGCTCTCCTCCGGCGTGGTCCCGTCCCTAGAACGACTTCGGAAAGAAGGCGAATCCGGCCGAAAACGAATCAACGAAATTACCCGCTGGCTAACCGTCCCAATTTGTCTTATTCAATCGCTAATGTTCGTTCAGGCGTTGATGCGGCCCGAATCTGCCGACGGCTACGGTCTCGCCCAACAGGGCTATGTTTCCGATACGTTTCATGCCCTCTACTTCGGTTTCTCCGCCGTTTTGATTATGACGACCGGCACCATTTTCCTGATGTGGATCGGCGAGCAGATCGATGAGTATGGCATCGGCAACGGGATCTCGCTGATTATCATGGCGGGGATTATTGCCCGGATTCCAGAAGCCACAGGCATGCTCTTCTTTGAACCGGGAACGACGCAACTTAAAACCTCGCTATTCACCCTTGGCAGCGAGACCGGAGATATCAGCCTGGAACGCTTGCTGGTTCTGATTGCCCTGTTTATCGGCGTAGTGGTCGGAGTGATCGCCATCACAAAAGCACAACGGCGGATCCCTACACAGTCGCAACGGCATGTGCGTGGCCGCCGTGCCTTCGGGGGTACCCGGCAATTCCTGCCGATGAAAGTCAACGCCGCCGGTGTCATGCCGGTCATCTTTGCCAGCACCTTGCTGATGCTGCCCGGGTTCTTCTTCAACATCATCGCCAGCTTAAACCCCGATGCCCTCTGGGCCGGCTCGTTGGCCAGCATGTTCATGGGTGGTCGCGGCTGGTTCTACAACTTTTGCTACATCATCTTGATCTACTTGTTCTGTTATTTCTGGGTCGCGATTACCTTTAACCCTAAAGAAATCGCCGACAATCTCAAAGATTACGGCAGCTTCATCCCCGGTTACCGGCCCGGCAAGAGTACCGCCGATTATCTGGAAAAGGTGTTGCTGCGAATTACCTACGTTGGTGCCGCGTTCCTCGCCATCGTGGCGATCATCCCAAGCATGGTGGCCACATATCTAGAAATTCCGTATCAGATTGCGGCCTTCTACGGTGGGACCGGCTTGCTGATCGTCGTCAGTGTTGCACTCGATCTGGTTCAAAAAATCAATAGCCACCTGGTGATGCGCAATTACCCGGGGCTAACCGAAGAATGACAGCAGCGACACCGGCGATAATTCTTACCCGGAACTAGGCAGCCTTGCATCCAGAATTGGGCCGAATAGGAGACGAACGGCCAGCAACCTTACCCGAATCCCCCTTCTTGAGCATGCTCCGCGTGCCATTCTTACCATGCTCCGACGCGCTAACTATCGTGCCCCGGAACTGAAATCCGCCCGCGAAATCGCCTTGATGCGACAGGCAGGAATCCTCGTGGCTCGTGCCCTGAAAATTTGCCGAGACCTCGCTCAGCCCGGAGTTAAGACCATCGAAATCGATCAAGCCGTCGAGGCGTTTTACCGGGAAAACAATGCCACGCCGCTCTTCAAAGGCTACCCAGGCAAAGTTCCGTTCCCCGCCGTCACCTGCTTAAGTGTGAATGAAGAAGTGGTGCATGGCATCCCCGGAAATCGGCAACTGAAAGATGGCGATCTCCTGAAAATTGACACTGCCTGCCGCCTCAACGGCTGGTGTGCCGATCGGGCGATTACCGTTCCGATCGGTAACGTTCGGCCCGAACGATTACGCTTGATGAAAGTGGCCGAAGAAGTCCTGCAAATCGCCATCGAGGAAATGCCCCGCCGTAAGTGGTGGAGTGAAGTCGCCAGTCGCATGCAGACTCACGCCGAGAGCCACGGCTTTAGCATGGTCACCGATTTCGTCGGCCATGGCATCGGCCGCACCATGCATGAATCTCCCCAAGTGCCAAACTTCGTCAGCCGAGAAACCCGGAAACACGACTTCCGTCTCGAACCCGGCCTGGTTCTCGCCGTCGAACCGATGGTCAATATGCTCCGGCCCGATGTCCGGGTTCTTTCCGATCACTGGACAGTCGTTACCAAAGATGGAATGCCCAGCGCCCACGTCGAACATACGCTCGCCTTGACCGCTGAAGGTGTTGTCATCATCACCGCCGATGAAGGGGCGTTTGATTCTGCCGAATAATTTTTCAGAAACGGCACTTGTCGTGATCAGAGAATCAATTATCATCAATGTTTTGAATTTCCCGTGAGGCCGATCGCAGAGAACAAAGTCGGCAAAGGGAGGTGGATGATGAAAGTGCGATCGAGTATCAAGCGAATCTGC